>Ga0074044_10000089_pt1 | contig 90245 bp, 66 predicted proteins | sample BogForMeECP23OM1_FD_94443 | JGI IMG/M metagenome (GOLD analysis project Ga0074044, IMG submission 94443) | Bog forest soil microbial communities from Calvert Island, British Columbia, Canada - Bog Forest MetaG ECP23OM1 | ecosystem: Environmental > Terrestrial > Soil > Wetlands ...
CGAAGGCGTCACAGCTCTCATCCCTCTAGTCGACGAAATCCTCGAAGCCGGCTCCCGGCTCGGCGCCACGGAACTCGTGATGGGCATGAGCCATCGCGGCCGCCTCAACGTGATCGCCCACGTTGCCCAGCGCCCCGCGCAGGAAATTTTTGCCGGATTTGAAGACGTCGACCCGCGCAGCGTGCTCGGCTCCGGCGACGTGAAATATCACATGGGCGCGACCGGAGAGTACGCGACGCGCAGCGGCGGCAAAGTTCACATCCATCTGGTGTCGAACCCAAGCCATCTCGAAGCCGTCGATCCCGTCACCGTCGGCCGCACCCGCGCCAAGCAGGACCGCACCGGCGAGGGCGGACGCGAAAAATATTTGCCGCTGCTCGTTCACGGCGACGCCGCCTTCGCAGGCCAAGGCATTCTCGCCGAGACCATGAACTACGCCGACCTTCCCGGCTACACCGTCGGCGGAACAATTCACGTGGTCGTGAACAATCTTCTCGGCTTCACCACCAGCTATACCGAAGAGCACTCCACGCGCTTCGCGGCCTGCATCGCGCGCCGCCAGTCCATCCCCATCTTTCACGTCAACGGCGAAGACGTCGACGCCGTCGTCCGCGTCGCCCGTATGGCCGTCGAATACCGCTACAAGTTCGGCACCGACGTTGTCATCGATCTCATCGGCTACCGCCGCCACGGTCACAGCGAAGTCGACGACCCGACCATCACGCAGCCGCTTCTCTATAAGAAGATCAAAGAACATCCGCCGTTGTGGGAAATCTACGCCGACGATATCGGCGCAACCGATGCGCAGGCTCGCGTGGATGCGATCAAAGCCGAGTTCGAAGCCGCGCAGAAAAGAGCTGGCAGCATCAAGAAGAAGCCCACGCTGCGCGAACTCCCCAGCTACTGGGACAAATATTTCGGCGGCCTGTACAAGCCGGAGTTCGAAGTCGAAACCGGACTCGCGCCCCAAGAATTATCGGAACTTACGGCCCGCCTGACCACGTATCCCGAAGGCTTCCACATTCACCCGAAAGTGAAGAAGCTTCTGGAACAGCGCTCTGAAATGGGAGCAGGCAAGCGCCTCGTCGACTACGGCATGGCCGAAGCCCTTTCCTTCGCCAGCCTGGTAAAGACGGGCACCCACGTGCGCTTCAGCGGACAAGACTCCCGCCGCGGCACCTTCAACCAGCGCCACTCCGTGCTCATCGACACCGAAAACGAGAACGAATACGTCCCGCTGGAAAATATCGCGCCCGGCCAGGCGCGCTGCGAAATCTATAATTCGACGCTATCTGAAGCCGGCGTTCTCGGCTTCGAATACGGCTACAGCCGCGACTATCCCGAATCGCTCGTGCTTTGGGAAGCGCAGTTCGGCGACTTCGTGAACGTCGCGCAAGCCATCATCGACCAGTTCATCAGCGCCGGCGAAGCGAAATGGAATCTGCTTTCCGGCGTTGTCATGTTGCTGCCTCACGGCTACGAAGGCCAGGGACCGGAGCACTCCAGCGCGCGCATCGAGCGCTTCATCCAACTCGCCGCGAAGCACAACATTCAGATCGCGCAGCCTTCCAACGCCGCGCAGTATTTTCACCTGCTGCGCCGCCAGGCTCTGCGCCACTGGCGCAAGCCGCTCATCGTTTTCACGCCGAAGAGCATGCTGCGCCACGCGGACGCGAGTTCTCCAATAGAAGATTTCACGCACAAGAATTTTCTGAACGTCATCCCCGATACCGAAGTCGGAGAAGCCGACCGCATCCTGATCTGTACCGGAAAAATCGGCCACGAGCTTCAGGCTGAACGAAAGAAGAGAAAAGACACCAGCACCGCAATCGTTTTCCTGGAGCAGCTCTATCCCTTCCCCGAGCAGGAAGTCATCGCCGAGTTCGACCGCCACGGCCAGAACGCCGACATCGTCTGGGTGCAGGAAGAGCCCGCGAACATGGGCGCGTTATTCAATATGCTGCCACGCCTGAAGCGAATCGCAGGCGACCGCCCCGTGCTGACAGTCAAGCGCAGCTCCGGCGCCAGCCCGGCCACCGGCAGCTCGAAGGCGCACGAAGTCGAGCAGAAAACGCTGCTCACGCTGGCCTTCACCACGAAAGCGTAAGCAGCCGTCGCCAGCATGGATCACTGCTTATGTGGGGACAGCCGCCCTCGGCTGTCCTGCCGGCAGCGGGAGAAAACTGGACGCCGCGCCCGAGCTGATCAAGGTATACTCTTTCCTCAAAGCGGGACCCGACATCATCCTCCGAGGAACGAGAACCATGGGCCGAACATTTCCAACGAGCATACTAACGACGATCGCAGTGATCCTCTGCCTGGGCGCAAACTCGGTCGGTCAAACTCCCGCTCCCACGTTCAGCAAAGATGTCGCGCCCATCCTGCAACAGCATTGCCAGACCTGCCATCGCCCCGGCGAAGCCGCGCCCTTCCCGCTTCTCACGTTTGAGCAAGCACGCCCCTGGGCGGCCAGCATGAAGCGCGTCGTAAAAGAGAAGGCGATGCCGCCGTGGTACGCCGACCCCAGCGTTGGACACTTTGCCAACGACCGCTCGCTCACCGAAAAAGACATCAGCACGATCGTGGCCTGGGTCAATGCTGGCGCTCCGCAGGGTGATCCCAAAGACATGCCTGCGCCCGCGAACTTCGTCGACGGCTGGGGCATTCCCAAGCCGGACATGATCTTCCAGCTGCCGCATCCTTTTTCAGTGCCCGAGTCCGGCATGGTCGAGTATCAGTATGTGATCCTTCCCACTGGATTCACCGAAGACAAGTGGGTGCAGGCCGCCGAGGCGCGCCCTACCGACCGCTCGGTGGTTCACCACATCATTGCGTATGTTCGCGAGCCGGGATCGAACTACTTCAAGGGCCAGAAGCCTGGAGTTTTCTTCGAAGCCCCGCCGCCGAAACAGGACGAAAAAAATGACACCAGCGCGCTGCCCAGCGATTTTCTGGTCGGCTACGCTCCCGGTCAGAATGCGGAAATTCTGCGGCCCGGCCAAGCCAAGCTGATCAAAGCTGGCTCCGACATCGTGCTCGAAGTCCACTACACTCCCACCGGCACGGCCACGACCGATCAGACGCGGCTTGGAATTGTCTTCGCAAAAGAAACACCGAAAGAGCGTGTGCTGACGCTCTCCGCCGTGAACGGCACTTTCAAGATTCCGCCAGGAGATCCCAACTACCGCGTCGACGCCGCCTTCGACGTCCCCAGGGAAGTGAAGCTGGTCGCGCTGCATCCTCACATGCACACGCGCGGAAAAGATTTCGAATATCGCCTCGTCTTCCCCAACGGCGATACGCAGACGCTTCTGAAAGTGCCCGCCTACAACTGGCACTGGCAACTCTGGTACAACCTCGATGCGCCCATCACGCTTCCGAAGGGAACAAAAATCGAGTGCACCGCGCACTTCGACAACTCACCCAACAACCCGGAAAATCCCGACCCAACCAAAACCGTAGTCTGGGGCCAGCAAAACTCCGACGAAATGATGGTCGGCTTCTTCAACCTGGTCTTCGACGCGAAGCTCCCCGCCGCAGACCTGCTCCCGCATCCCAAAGAAGCCAAAAGCGAAACGCCAGTAGCCAGCAAGTAACGTGATTATCGGGTGCCCCAGGTCTCGCCGTTTTTCGAGACATGGGGATTTTCCTCAGTGTTAATCTACCTTCCGCGCAGTCATGCCCCGCCACCCCCAACCGCTCCGCATCGCCATCGACACCGGCGGCACCTTCACCGATTGTGTCTGGACCGACGCCGCCAGCGGCCGCCTCAAGATGCTGAAAGTTTTTTCGACGCCGGACGATCCCTCCCGCGCGATCCTCGAAGCCGTCCGCCAGATTTCTCCCGATGGCGATTTCGTCCTGCTCCACGGCACCACCGTCGGCACCAACACGCTGCTCGAACGCAAAGGCGCGCGCACCGCGCTGGTCACCACCGCCGGATTTGAAGACGCCCTCGAAATCGGACGCCAGGCCCGCCCCAAGCTCTACGATTTTTTCTTCGACCGCATCGAGCCGCTCGTCCCACGCAGTCTGCGCTTCGGAGTGAACGAACGCACAGCCGCCGACGGAGAAATCCTGACCTCGCCCCCGCCAGAAGAATTGCGGTCGCTCGCAAATCAACTCGAAGCCGCGAAGCCGCAATCGATCGCCATCTCGCTCTTATTCTCGTTTGCGAATCCAAAGAACGAACTCGCCGTAGCTGCGGCGCTGAGATCGCTCAGCGTCCCGCTTTCCATCTCGCACGAAATTCTCCCCGAATTCCGCGAATATGAACGGACCTCGACAGTAGTCATCAACGGGTATCTGCAACCAGTCATGCAGCGCTATCTGGAAAATCTGTCGTCGCGTGTTCATGAGGATGAGCGAACCTCAGCGGCTAAAGCCGGCCATTATTTGGCAGCTTCGGCGGCCCGACTGAAGTCGGGCCCTACCCGGTCAACACCGTGCATCTTCGTCATGCAATCCAGCGGCGGCATCACCGCGCTCTCCACCGCCGCCCGCGAACCGGTCCGCACCGTGCTCTCCGGCCCGGCCGGAGGCGTGGTTGGCGCCGCCGCGACGGCACGCCGCAGCGGAATCGACCGCATCATCGCCTTCGATATGGGAGGCACCTCGACCGACGTCTCTCTCGTCGAGGGCGCGATCTCGACCGCCAACGACGCGCAGATCGCGGGCCTGCCCGTCAGCGTTCCCATGCTCGACATCCACACCGTCGGCGCCGGTGGAGGCTCCCTGGCCCGTTTCGACGCCGCCGGAGTGCTTCATGTCGGCCCCGAATCCGCCGGAGCCGATCCCGGCCCCATCTGCTACGGCCGCGGCACCGAGCCCACCGTCACCGACGCCAATCTTCTTCTCGGCCGCCTGCAGCCGACGCGTTTTCTCGGCGGAGATTTCACGCTCGACCTCGACCGCACCCGTCGCCTCACGAAAGAGTGGCTGAAGAAGCAAGCCTGCGCGCTAAGTCTTGAGAAATTCGCCGCTGGAGTCATCCGAGTCGTCAACGCCACCATGGAAAAGGCCATCCGCGTTGTCTCCATCGAACGCGGACGCGACCCCCGCCACTTCGCGCTGGTCGCCTTCGGCGGGGCCGGGGGCCTGCACGCCTGCGCCCTCGCCGAAGCCCTCAGCATTCCGCAGGTCATCATTCCCGCTCTTCCAGGCGCGCTCTCGGCTCTTGGAATTCTGGCCGGCGACGTGGTGAAAGATTATTCGCGCACCGTTCTCCGGCGCATCTCCGGAAAGATTCCGCAAGCGGAGTTGAATCGCGAATTCGCGGGACTAGAAAAAGCAGCAGCAGACGATTTCCGGGCAGAGTCCTGGCCCGGAAAGCCGAGATACAACCGCAGCATAGACCTCCGCTACCGCGGCCAGGGATACGAACTCAACCTTCCGCTAACAAGAGCCTTCTTGCGAGATTTTGAACAGGAACACCAACGCCGCTACGGCTACACCCATCCCAACCGCGAGGTCGAATTAGTCACGCTGCGCCTCAGAGCCATCCTGAGGTCCCGACCGACGGAAACCACCACAAATCACGTAGGGGCGGGCACCCTCGTCCGCCCAGGCCGAGCAAAGCTCGGCGCGATTTCCTCACCACAAAGCGCAGTCGTATTCGACGGGAAAAAGCTCCCCACCAAGCTCTACGCCCGAGACGAACTCCGCCCCGGCAAGAAATATTCCGGCCCCGCCATAATCACCGAATACAGCGCCACCACGGTAATCCCGCCCGGCAAGCGTTTCCGCCTCGACCGCGCCGCGAACTTGATCGTCTCCCAGGCAAGTCGCTGACGGCGTGAACTCCTGCTCCGACAGTGTTATAAGAAGTGTTTTCCTAGACTCTCCAGTGAGAGACTCCTGATGAGCAAAGCAATCGAAAATCTGCAAGCCGCGCAGCAGCAGGCCATGGCGGGCCGTCCCAAGGTTGGAAGCTTTCCCTATCTGGCTGAAACCCTTCGACGCGCGGGCGTAGCCCGCAACCTCTGGGACTAGTCGAAGGCCATTGTTACAATCCGATGAAATTCCCGCTGCGAAAGCCCTCTGGCAACCGGCAACTGACTACTGGCAACTGCTTTCCAGTTACAATAATCCCGTGAAACCAAGCATCTTCGTCGTCGAAGACGATCCTGACATTTCGCGCCTCGTCCGCCATCATCTGGAAAACGAAGCTTTCACCGTGCGCGTCTATCCCACCGGGATGAATGTTCTCGCCGACGCCGAGCGCCAGCGCCCAGCACTGTTCGTGCTCGACATCATGGTCCCCGGCAAGGACGGCCTCGAACTCTGCCGCAACATCCGCCAGACCATCGGACTGGCCTCGGTTCCCGTAATTTTTCTGACTGCGAAAAGCAGCGAGGCCGACCGCGTTCTCGGACTCGAACTTGGCGCCGACGACTACATCGCCAAACCATTCAGCCCCCGCGAATTCGTCGCCCGCGTGAAAGCCGTGCTGCGCCGCTTCGAGCGCCCGCTTCCGCCCAGCCCCATGAAAGTCGGCGACATTGAAATCGATCCCGCGGCCATGACGCTCACCGTGCGCGGCACCATGGTCGCAACCACGGCCACCGAGTTCCGCCTGCTTGATTACTTCGCGCGCCATAAGGGACGCGTCTTTTCCCGCGACCACCTTCTCGACTCCGTCTGGCGCGATACCGCCTACGTGACTCCGCGCTCGGTCGACGTCTACGTCCGCCGCATCCGCGAGAAGATCGAGCCCGACCCGGAAAACCCGCGCTATCTCAAGACAGTCCGCGGTGCCGGCTACCGTTTCGAAGTCCCCAAGTGAAGAGGAAATGAAGAACCACAACGAACCGGGTGCCCCATCCTTAGCCGCGTTCTTCGCGGCTAGGGTGGGGATTTTGACTTTCCTCCCAGATTCGCGGCACAGTGTCGGTTCGTGCTCTCCAATGAGGAAAACGTCACCGTGAAGAACCGCATTTTCTTCAAGCTGCTGGCCGTCTTCCTGCTCGTCATCGCCGCTACCGCCCTCACCATGGATTTCGTGCTGGGCAGCGCATGGGAGACCTCTCTGCGCCAGGAAATCGAACGCAACCTCACCCAGAAAACTCTGCTTTTCGCCCGCCGCGTCGACAGCGACCACTCGCACTCCCTGGCTGAACTTGCCGCCCAGGAGGGCCAGGCCGCCGGAGCCCGCGCCACTATCATCGACGCCTCCGGCAAGGTTCTCGCGGATTCCGAAGCCAACCCCGCCAGCATGGATTCCAGTTCCGCCTCGCCCGAGTTCGCTGCCGCACTGGCTGGCAAGACCACAGCCAGCGAGCGCCAGAGCGCGGCAATCGGAGTCCCGTTTCTTTACGTCGCGGCCCCGATCTCCGGAGGCGCGGTGCGCCTCGCCTATCCTCTCTCCGACGTCGAAGCAGTGCAGGCTCAGGTACATCGCCGGCTGCTGTGGAGTTCGGCTCTCGCGCTGCTCATCGCTTCGATCGTCGCCGCCATGGCTTCGGTCTGGACCTCCCGCCGCCTCGAGCAAATCGTCGACGTCGCGGCCCGCATCGAGCGCGGCGACCTGCGCGCCCGCCTCGACGACCCTTCCCTCGATGAGATTGGACGCGTCGCCGCCGCCATCGACCGCACCGCCGGCCAGGTCGAGCGCAGCTTTGCCGCCGTGCGCTCAAGCCAGCGCCAGCTGGAGACTCTGCTCAACAGCATGCAAGATGCCGTCATCGCCGTCAGCTCCGACGGCCTCGTGCAGTGGGCCAACCAGCCCATGGACCGGCTCACTCCCCAGCGCACGCGCCTGAACGCGCCGGTGGTCGAGACCATTCGCGATCCTGACTTCCTGGCCGCGGTCAAGGCCGCCACCGAAACCAAAGAGGTGAAAACCGCGCGCGCCACTTCCATCGTGTCTGGCCGCGCCTTCGACGTAACCGCCGCGCCCCTGCCCGATGGCGGGGCGGTCGCCGTGCTGCGCGATCTAACCGAGACCGAGCGCGTGGAGAAAACCCGCCGCGATTTCATCGCCAACGTCTCCCACGAACTGCGCACTCCGCTGACTTCGATTCAGGGATACTCCGAGACCCTGCTCGACGGCGTGACCGACGACTCCAGCCACACCCGCGACTTTCTCGAAATCATCCGCAAAAATGCCGCTCGCATGTCGCGACTCACCGAGGATCTGCTGACTCTGGCGAGAGTCGAGTCCGGCGAGACGCGCTTCGAGACCGAACCGGTTCCTCCCGTCGAACTTCTGCACGATGCCGAGGAAAGCTTCCGCGAGATCGCCCGCGGTCATGGCGTCGAGCTGCAGATCGTCGGCCTCCCGGTCATTGATCTGCAAGGAAGCGATCTGCAAGAAAGCGAGGCGCAATCAACCGAAGCGCAAGTCGGCGTAGCCGTTCCGCAGACCAGCGTTCGGCAGGTCGTCGATGGTCAAATGGTCGACCAGAAAATCAGTAGTCGCGGAGTCCACGGCTCGCACCCGGCGCCAGCCGGCGTCTCCGTAGAATCCTTGCCGCCAGTGCTGGCCGACCGCGAAGCCATCCACCAGGTATTTTCCAACCTGATCGAAAATGCCATGAAATACGGACGCGCCGGCGGCCGCGTCCTGCTCGGCGCTCGCCCCGCTCCGCGCGGCCTCGAATTCGGCGTGGAGTTCTATGTACAGGATTTCGGCGCCGGCATCGCCTCCGAGCACGTGTCCCGCCTGTTCGAGCGCTTCTACCGCGTCGACAAAGCCCGCTCCCGCGAATCCGGCGGCACCGGACTCGGCCTCGCCATCGCCAAACACATCATGCTCGCCCACGGCGGCTCGATCCGCGCCGAAAGCGAATTAGGCCACGGCAGCAAGTTCCTCTTCACCCTCCCCGCCGCGTAAGCCTTATCGCCCTCCGACATAATCCTGCGTGACATGGCTCAAGACGCGATGGCTTAAAATGCGATGACTTAAGATATGAAAATGCCGCCGGACGCCATTTCTGTAACCTTGGGAGTGGGATCGGCTGCTTACCAGAAAACGCTGGTCCCGACTCTGTTGCAAGCAGGAATGTTGCGGCGGTATTTCAAGTCAGGCCCATATCTTGAAGTTCAAGATCCCACCCTCGACGGGCGTTTGGCTGTAATCAAGCGCTTCCCCGCTAATCGTCGTATCAACCAGGTAGCTTGGGGAGTATGGCGGCGCATTCCCCACAAGGTGCGCCCGTGGTACCCCGCCTTGGCGATGGCCTTGCTCGCCGATTATTTGTGGTCTCGCTGGATTCCGCCCTGCACGATCTTTCATAGCTGGATGGGGCAGTCCCTGACCAGCATGCAGGTGGCGAAACGCCAGGGCGCTGTCACTCTGGTGGAGAATGCAGGACGCCATGGCCGATGCTGGGAGCAGGCAGCTCAGGAGGAATACGATCGCTTTGATGTCAAAGCAATCGACCGCCAGCCACTTCTGTCTCCGGCTGTGATTCTCCGCATGGAGCGCGAGTACGAACTCTGCGACCGCATCGCGGTGCCTTCGAACTTGTCTTTCCGCAGCTTTGCCGGGTTCGGCTTGACCCATAAGGCGGTGGTGGTCCTGCTCGGAACAGACACACAACTATTCGCTCCCCAACCGCAGTCCGCGGATCGTCCCCTGTTCCGCGTTTGCTTTGTGGGACGCGTGGAACTGGCCAAGGGTGTGGGCTATCTTCTGCAGGCCTGGAAGCGGCTGGCGATGCCCAACGCTGAACTCCTGCTGGTTGGCGAGGTTAAAAGGGAGATGCGACCCTTACTCCGTATTTGTTCCGACTCAACGGTTCGGACCACCGGAGTGCTGCCGGCGGAGCAGGTCGCGGCCCGCTATCGGGATTCCGACCTCTTCGTCATTCCCTCCGTCAATGAAGGCTTGGCTCAAGTGCTTCTGGAGGCGATGTCTTCAGGCTTGCCGGTGGTGGCAAGTGACATGTCGGGCGCGGACGATTGTGTTACGGATGGCAAGGAAGGATTCATCGTTCCCGCGCGCGACGTCGATCGCCTTGCCGAAAAGATCCTGTGGTGCTACCAGCATCGCGACGAAGCCCGCGCCATGGGCCGCGCCGGGAGAGAGAGAATCGAGAGTCAGTTCACGCTCGACCACTATAACCAGCGGCAAATTGCTTTATACCGGTCGATGGCGGGGATGCCCGGCGCAGCCGTCCGTTCCCCCGCGACGCCAGCGAAAGCCGAAAGGTAACCTGTGCGCACCCTGCGGTCGTCGGCGAGAACTGCAATCTACAACCTGGGACTCCTCCATGCCGTACGCGCGGTCAAGCGGCGGGGCTGTCGGATTCTTGGCTACCACCGCTTTCCCACCGATCATTCCCAGCTAGCCGCTCATTGCGAACACATCCGCCGCTATTACCAACCGGTGTCGATGGGCCAGATCGCTGAGAGCCTGCGCAACGGATCGCCTGTGCCCAGCCACGCCCTAGCCGTCACCATTGACGACGGCTATCGCGATTTCCTCTTCCACGGGCAACCGGTGTTTTCGCGCTTCGAAATTCCGGTTACGGTCTTTCTCATCACCGGCTTCACCGATGGCGAATTGTGGCCCTGGTGGGATCAGATCACGTACATGTTTCTGCGCACCCAGCGCACCACGATCTCGTTCGATGGCCACGCTATCCGCGTTGCCGGAGATCTGATTCGCCTCGCCGGAGGAGTAGCCCACGCCCTAAAACGGCTGCCCAACGCGGAACGCATCGCCAGAGTGAAGGAGCTCCAGCAGTTGCTCGAAGTTGTGCCTCCGACCCTCGCGCCTCCCGAATATGAAGCGTTAAGCTGGGACGAAGTGCGGCAGCTGAACACCGCGGGCGTGGAATTTGGCGTCCACACTCGAACTCATCCTATACTCTCCAAGCTCGCCGATGAAAATGAACTCCAGATGGAAGTCGCCGGCGCGAAGCAACGCCTGGACCAACAGATGGGATTTCCCTCTCTGCACTTCGCCTATCCGAACGGCACTCTCGCCGACTATGACTGCCGGACTCTGGCTGCGGTTCAGCGCTGCGGCTTCGCAACCGCCGTCACCGCCGAACCCGGTTTCAACTACAGGAGCGCGCCGCCCTATGAACTTCTGCGAGTGAACGTGGATGCGTCCACCCACCCAACGCACTTCGCGGAAAAACTCGCCGGCCTGCGCAAGCACTAGCACAATCCGGGTGGCCCATCCCTTTGCGCTTTGTGCGAAGGTCGGCCAACCCGGAGCCGAATATTCACACCCTTTTAACCCGCGCACCAAAAAAGTGGCATATGCTGGGGCGAATTGCCGAACGATAACTATAATATTGGTAAGAGGCGTCAAGGATCGGGCACGATCCGCACTCGCCGTTCCTTGCGCACCACGGACGTCCCTATGAGCAGCGCCCGCGTCGAGACTCCGAACCCCGAGCCGGCTCACCAGTATCTGGTGCGCCGCACCGTGGAAGCCTGTCGCATGGCCAAAGAAGCCGCCGGCGCCGCGGCCGAAGGCATCGCCACCGGCTCCAGCGCCCTGCTCAACTCCCTGCGCCAGCGCGAGCGCGAACTCGATACCCTCGACATGGAAATCGACAGCGGCGTCACCACCGCCATCACCGAAGTCGGCCCCGCCGAGGCGCGCGAACTGCTGGCCTGTATGAAGTTCATGATCGGCCTGGAGCGCATCGGGGACCTCCTGCTCAGCTTCGCCAACAGCGCCCAGGCTGCCGGCGGACGCCTCGACACCGAAGACACCCGCGATCTAACCCAGATGGCGACCATCCTCGAAAAAATGCTGACCGATTGCGGAGCGTCTTTCTCCGAGCGCGAAATCGGCAAGGCCATCGACGTCCTCCGCGCCGACGCCGAAATGGACCGCCTGCGCAACCTGATCTTCCTGCGCCACATCGAGAATCCCGAAAACGTTCACCGCCAGGCCAGCCTGCAGGTCATCTTCATGACCCAATCGCTGGAACGCGCCGGCGACCACGCCAAAAATCTAGCCGAAGAAGTCTGCCACTTCGTCAGCGGCCACACCGTTCGCCACGTCCTGATGGCCTACGACAAACCGGTAGAACAAATGTTCATCGACTACCTCCGCCGCCGCGACCACAACCGCTAAGTTCGTATGGAGGCAGAGACCCAGCGCCCATCAGCCGGGTGCCCCATCCTTAGTCGCGTTCTTTGCGACTAGGGTGGGGATTTGATTTCAGATTTTTGATTGTTGGGGCTGCCCACCCCTGCAGCGCCCGACTCCGGCGTCCCGCGGGCGATCTTCAAAACTCCGCAAGAACTCTCCTATAATCCGATCTATTAATCTCGTCTAACCGCCGCGTCGAGGTTCGATATGCTCCAACATCTTCGTTACGCGCTTCGTCAGCTTCGGGAGAGCCCCGGTTTCGCCGCGACCGCTGTACTGACGCTCACCCTCGGAATCGGCGCTTCCACCGCGATCTTCGCCGTTCTCGATGCGGTGCTGCTCGAGCCGCTGCCCTTCGCGCAGCCCGATCGCCTCGTCGCCGTCGAATCGCAGCCCGACCGCGTTGTCTCCATCCCCACCATGCAGGACTACCAGTCGCGCTCGACCACGTTCGCGAGCCTCGCCGCCTACCGCTCGTGGTCGCCGACTCAGAAGCCATCCGACGCCCCGGCGGCTCACCGGATTCTCATCGTGTCGCAGAACTTTTTCGCAACGCTGGGAACTCGTTTCGCACTTGGTGCAAGCTGGCCGATCACCGGGAACGAACGGGATTGCTCGTCGCTCGCGGTGGTCAGCGGCGGCTACTGGAAGGGACTGGGCGGAGGGAGCGAACTCGGCAACAGAAAGCTGAATCTCGAGGGACAAGACTTCCAGATTGCAGGAGTGCTGCCGCTCGAGCAAACGATCGAGGGATCCTACGAACTCAATCAGCCCGAGGTCTTTGTTCAGATCGGCTGCGACGCGCAGGAGCCGATTCGGCGCGGCGACAGAAGTTTTTCCCTCATCGGCAGGTTGCGGCCGGGAGTTACGCTGGGCCAGGCGAACGCCGATCTGGCTAACGTGGAGCGGACGCTGCAGAAGGATTATCCGAACGACTACATCGACTACGCCCACGGGCTCAAGATACCGCCCGTCGTCTTTCCCTACGTGGAATTACTTGTCGGCACGGAAACCAAGCCTGCGCTTCTGATGACCGTGGCGGCCTGCAGCCTGCTGCTGATAATTGCCTGCGCCAATCTTGCAAGCCTGTTGCTGGCGCGGAACGCTCGCCGTCGCAGCGAATTCGCCACGCGGGCAACGCTTGGAGCCACGCCGGGGCAGCTAGTCAAACAACTGACAGTCGAAAGCGCGCTGCTCGTCAGCCTGGGCGCGGCCGGAGGAATCGCGCTGGCCCTTCTCATTCTGGAATTGCTGAAGAGCGCGACTGCGCTCCGTGTGCCCCGCCTGGCTCATGCCTCCATGAGTCCGACGGTCCTCGCGTTCGTCATCGTGGTTTCCGCCGTGGTCACTTTTTTCCTCACGCTTTTGCCCGCTTGGCGAACGGCGCGGCCCAGTCTCCTGCAAGATCTTCAAGGTGTGGGGCGAAGCACCGCCGGCCGCAGCCTGCGCTTCGCCGGACGTTTGCTCATAGTGGCGCAACTCACGCTGACCGTGGTGCTGATTGCCTGCGCCGGATGGATGATCGGCGGCGTCTATCTCCTGCTGCACCAGCCGCTCGGCTTCGAGCCCGATCATCTGTTAATGCTGCGAGCGCAGCTTGGCTCCGATAATCTGACTAAGGCCGAAGCCGAGCAATCCGAACTCAAGTTGGACCAGATGGCCGCGAGTCTGCGTCAACTGCCCGGTGTTGTATCCGTCGCATATACGAATCATCAACCCCTGGGACATTCGATCCACCGCTACACTTTCTGTCCCGATACGCACCCGGAACGTTGCAAGCGGCCGGTCAATATCAATCCCAATTCTTACGCCATCAGCCCCGGCTACTTCTCCACGATTGGACAATCGCTGCTCGAAGGCCGCGACTTCAATGCCGCTGACGATGGCCGCAATCACGTCGTGATCGTCAACCAGTCTCTGGCCGCGCGCGAATGGCCGGGGCAAAGCGCCCTGGGGCATAGCGTGCATACCGGAGGGATTCACATCCTCGAGGGCGAGAGCTGGGCAACCGTGGTCGGCGTAGTAGGCAACGTGCACAATTACGATCTCGTTTCAGCGCCCGGACCAGACCTCTACACGCCGCGCGCAGAAGACCCGACTGGTCTTGCTCGATTTATTCTGAATGTAAGCGGCGACCCTGCCTTGCTGAAAAATGCCGCCAGATCAAAGCTGAAAACCCAGTTTCCCGAGGCGACGGTCTGGGGCTTCGAGACCATGTCCGAAGAAATGTCGAGCGAAGTTTCGGAACGCGTATTCCTGATGCAGGTCGCCATGGCATTCGGCGCAGTCGCCCTTTTTCTTTCCATCCTAGGAACCTATGGCCTGCTGGCCTATGAAGTCTCGCTGCGCGAAAAAGAGATCGGCATTCGTCTCGCGCTGGGATCGTCGCGAGAAAGAGTCGTCCACCTGCTGCTCTATGAAGAAGGACGCTGGCTGATAGCGGGCACGATCCTGGGACTGGCCTGCGCCGTAGCCACCGGCTACGCCTTCCAATCGCGATTCTACGGCGCGCATTCCACATCGGCAGTAGTCTTGCTCGGCTCCGCCTTGCTGCTGCTAGCTCCGGCGTTGCTGGCCATAGCGCTACCCGCCCGCCGCGCCGCTCTTCAAGATCCAGCCGAAACGCTCCGCCGCGAATAAGTTCATGCAGGATCGCCGGGTGCCCCACCCTTATTCGCGTTCTTTGCGACTAGGGTGGGGATTTTGACTTCAGATTTCAGATTTCAGATTTCAGATTTTTGATTTGTGATCTTGACTTCCCCGGCGAAGACACCCCCTCACCCAAACCGCTGATTATCCTCCCAGAACTCCGCCCACGACTTCTTCGGCGGCCCGCAGACATAAATATCCGGATGATCCTCGCTCTCCTCATTCTTAATCCCATACGGATTCCCGCCGTGCCCCGCAACCCGGCATGAAGTAAACTCGCGCTCCAATTGCGCCTGCGACCACCCGAGCACAATCAAGGTCGACGGCGGCGGCGTGGGATATCCGCGCAGCCAGCCCGAGTTGGTGAGCATGATCGGCGGCGGCAGATGATACGCCGGGCCCAGAATTTCAATTGCTCCGCCTTCGCCGTAATTCCCCACCAGCACGCCCACATTCTGGCGCTGCTCGGCCGGCAGTGCGTCGCGAATGTCGGCGACGCTCTTAACCAGTTCAGTCCAGCCAAACTCCTCGCGCAGATCGCCGTTGTTCTTGAGCGCGAATTCCTTGAGCGCCCCGCTCGACGCCAGTGGAATAATCATTGCTCCCAATAGGAGCCCGTAAGCGGTAACCCCGGCAAAGAGCACGCCCTCCACCACGCCTCTCCAGAGCCGCGACATGCCCGCGACCCAGCGCTCCCCGGCCACCGCGCCCATCGCCATCAGCATCGGATACGCCGCGGCCATGTAATAGTCGCGTCCCTTGCCCACCATGAAAAGCGCCAGCGGGATCACGTACATCCAACCCAGCATTCGATAGCGGCGGTCACGAAAGAAAAAGATCAGGCCAGCGATCCACAACGGCGCGGCAGCCAGATTCGTGCAAATGCGAAATTGACCCCACAAGAAGCCGTCGGCGCGGCCCTCGCCCACGTCGCGCTTGTGAATATGCTGCAGAAAGTGCCACGAGACCCATCCGTGGCGCGCCTGCCACAAAACATTCGGCAGGCAGATCACGAACGCCAGCGCAATCCCGGCCCAGAACCATTTACTGGCCAGAAATTTTCGCGCCCGGGTCAGCACCAATCCGCCGACAATCCCGGCCACATAGAAACCGATCGCATATTTCGTCATGAAGCCGAGGCCGATGGTCGCGCCGATCGGCAGGCACCACCGCGGGTCGTCAGATTTCAGCATCCGGATCAAGAAGTACGCGATCAGCACCCACCACAAATAGTCGAACGTCGTGTATTGAAATTCCGTCCCCTCGAACAGAGGCAAGGGCGAGAGCGCGACCGCAAACGCTGCCGTGCCCTGCGCCAGCCGCCCGCCACCCAGTTCCCACGCCATGAGCCCAGTCACCACGACCGCCGCGGCCTGCGCGATCACCGAAGCCAACCGCAGCCCCACCATCGACGTTCCGAAAATGCTCATGCTGATCCGCTCCACAAACGGCGTGAACGGCGGATACGCCACAAACCCCCAGTCCAGATGTCGCGCATCGATCAGAAACTGCAACTCATCGCGATGAAAACCATAGCGGCCATTGGTCAGCAGGTGAACCACCGCCACCGCTCCCGCGATTCCCAGCAGCATCACGGCGTCAGCGCGTGACGGATCTGTCCTTTGCCCGAGGCGATCTTCCATTGCTTTCCTCTTCCTCTTTCCGCTTTCTCGTTTCAACCATCTTGTTTCAACCATCTGCGTCCGAGGCTCAACATCCTACCCTACGGACGGCTCAGCCCTTCAGTTCCCGGCCTCGGCCAACTGCGGGCAAAAAACGTGGCATCGAAGACACAGGGCTGAGCCCGCGAAGCATAGTAACGCTTCCGCTGGTGTCCAAAGTAACCGCGCTGGCCTGGCTTCGGCGGTTGACCGCAACGCCCTCGCCGAGTACGATTTCGGATAGACTTCGGCGGGTGGGGGCCCAGGGAGACACGCGCATCTCCTAGAGAAATATGCGATTAGCCAACCTCTATGTCCGGACCTCCGCGCTCGCCGCGCTGCTTTTGGCGGCCTGCTCGTGCCAGACAGCGCAGCGTCCCGTCTCGCTTCTGCCTCCGGCAACCGCGCCAGCCATAAGCCAGAAGACGCCAAGCCCAACGTCGGCAAACCAAGCTTCGTCAAATCCAGCAGGATCGAAAGCGGCTCCCGCGCCGTCTACGGCAGCGTCTTCTCCGGCCGCGTCAGGCCCGTCGGACCAGTCCATCCAGCAGAAAGCTCAGACTCCAAAACCGGCGGAAACAACTTCGCCCGCGCCCGCCACACCGGACGCTGAGGCCATCGCCGATCTGATCGCCCGCGTCGAAAAGGAATACCAGTCCGGCCTCGCCAATTACCAGGCAGGCAACACCGACGCCGCCAAGCAGAATTTCGACAACGCCTTTAACGCCTTGTTGGGCAGCAGCTTCGACATTCGCTCCGACGACCGCCTGGAGAAGGAATTCGATCGCCTCGTAGCCGGCGTCGACCAGCTCAACCTGGGCAGCTTGGGCGCCGACTCCGACTCTCAACAGGACGCTCAGCAAGAGCCGCAGCAGAAATCCGAGCCAGCCCCGATCGACCAGACCAACGATCTCACTCCCGCGGCCGACGCCCGAACCAAGGCAAAAGCCGAAGCCGAGATCAAAAATACGCACTCCGACCTGCCGCTGATGATGACCGACCAGGTTGCCGGCTATATCAGCTATTTCTCGGGCCGCGGACGCGGCGTCTTCGAGCGCGCTTTTATCCGCTCGGGCCGCTACCACGACATGATCGTCCGTACGCTGAAAGAGGAAGGCGTCCCGCAAGACCTGATTTACCTGGCGCAGGCCGAATCCGGGTTCCATCCGCTCGCGGTCTCCCGCGTCGGCGCCCGCGGCATCTGGCAGTTCATGGCCAGCCGCGCCCGCGGATACGGCCTCTCGCACAACATGTATGTCGACGATCGCCAGGACCCCGAGAAGTCGACTCGCGCCGCCGCGCATCATCTGAAAGATCTTTACAACCAGTTTGGCGACTGGTATCTCGCTATGGCCGCCTACAACTCCGGCCCAGGCACGGTGCAGGCTGCTGTCAAGCGCACCGGCTACGCCGATTTCTGGGAGCTTTACCGCCGCAACGTGTTGCCCAAGGAAACCCGCAACTACGTTCCCATCATCCTGGCCGTGACCATCATGACCAAGAATCCATCGCAATACGGGTTGGATGACGTCGTGAAAGATCGCCCGGCGGACTACGACACGGTCACCATCAACTATCCCGTCGACCTTCGCCTGGTGGCCGAGTGCGTCAACTCAACCGCGCCCGATTTGCAGGAGCTGAACCCGAGCCTGCTGCGCCTGACCACGCCGCGCGAAGGCAAGTTCGAACTGCACCTTCCGGCCGGGACGCGCGATCAGTACGAAACTGCCATCAACTCAATTCCGGCCGACATGCGCCTCTGGTGGCGCTACCACACGGTGCAATCCGGCGATACGCTGGCCGCGCTGGCACGCACGTATCACACCACGGCCAAGTCGATCTCTGAAACCAACCACCTCGACAGCCCCGAACTTGAAGCCGACGCGAGGTTGATCATTCCGGTTGCGCCCGGCAAGCACCCCGCCAGCGACACCGCGACCTACGCCCGCCACATCACGCGCTACAAAGTTCACCGCGGAGACACGGTCGAAACCGTCGCCGACAACTTCGGAATCTCGCCGCAGATGCTGCGCCGCTGGAACGGCCTGCGCGGCTCGAGCCTCAGCGGCCGCCGAGTGCTGGCTCTGCACCTGCCCGTCAGCCCCAGCGTCCACGATGCGGAAGTCGCCTCGGCGCGCACCGGCAAGCCGAAGCACGCTGCCGGATCTTCGAATGCCGGGTCATCCAACGGCGCTTCGAAGACCGAAACCGCCGCCACCAAGCCTCCCGCCACGAAGCTGGCGCAGATCGAACGTCTCGAAGTCGCCCGCGCGGATTCCGGCCACTCCGAGCCGCGCCGCGACGCCACAGTCGTTCACCACAAAGTCAAGACCGGCGAAACCCTTTACTCCATCGCGAGTGCCTACCGGACCACCGTAGCCGCCCTCAAGCGCGACAACCGCAACGTAGCAACCATCCGCCCCGGCATGGTCCTGATCGTCCCGCTCAGCCGCTAGAATCCCGCAGGATTATCGTCCCGCGTCCACCGTCGACCCATACGAACCTGAAATCTTATTCACATTCATTTCACAGTCGCTTAACCCCTGCTCAACCGTCCGTTCACTTCGGCCTGCTATTCAGTAGTTATCTACAATCCCACCTCGGAGGAACATCATGAACCTCTCTCACAGACTTAGTGTCGGCCTTTTGGCCGTCATCCTCACGCTCACGGCCTCTTTGGCCGTTGCACAAGATCGCACCCCAACCTCCAGCCCCATCAAACACGTTCTTTTGATCAGCATTGACGGGATGCACTCTGTCGATTTCGCCAACTGCGTCAACGGAGTTCCAGCCTTCGGGAACGAAAACTACTGTCCGCATTTAACCGCTTTGGCCTCGACCGGCGTGCACTATCTGCAGGCCCTGACCTCGAAGCCTTCCGATTCCTTCCCCGGCCTGGTGGCGCAGATCACAGGCGGGACGCCGCGTTCGGCGGGAATTTTCTACGATGTCAGCTACGATCGCGCGCTCTCTCCTCCCTTCAAGACCACGCCTTACGGAATCGTCGGCGGCCCCACGCTTTGCCCCAGCGTAATCGGCACCCAGGTTGGATTCGACGAGGAAATTGACTACAACTACTCTGGACCTCCACTCCGGCAAGCCCGATGGCAGTTCCGGAATCATCGGCATCAATCCTGCCTATCTGCCACGCGACCCGAAGAACGGCTGCAAGCCGGTTTATCCTCACGACTTCATTCGCGACAACACCATCTTCAACGTGGTGAGAAACTCCGGCGGTTACACGGCGTGGTCCGACAAGCATCCCTCCTATGACTTCACGAACGGACCGAGCGGCGACGGCGTGATTGATTTGTGGTCCCCTGAAATCAACTCGATTCCGGTCCCGCTGCCCACCGTGCCGGGTTGCAAGCCGCTGCCCGACCCGGGCGCTGCGACCTCGTCGAACGCCTGGACTGACAGCTTCCAGAACATCCGCTGCTACGACCAGTACAAAGTGCAGGCGGTGTTGAACTGGATCGACGGCAGAACCCACGATGGAAGCGCCAGCGCGCCCGTTCCTACCCTGTTCGGTATGAACTTCCAGGCCGTGAGCGTGGGCGAGAAGCTGGTGGAAAAATCCCTCAGCCTGACCGGCGGTTACCTCGATCCGATGGGAACACCCAGCGCTTCGCTGCTCGCCGAAATCCAGTACGTGGACGGCGCGATCGGCCAGATGGTTTCGGAGCTGAAGAAACAGGGGCTGCTCGACTCGACCCTGATTATCGTCTCGGCCAAGCACGGCCAGTCGCCCATCGATCCCAACCGCGTCCTCCGCATTCCTGGGGACGTCGCTACCGACGAACCGCCCTCGCAGATTCTCTCGCCCGCCGGAGTAGGGCCCGGACTGCCGGTCGCTCAAGCCGACGAGGACGATATCTCGATGCTGTGGCTGACCGATCAAAGTCAGACACAGAGTTCAGTCCTGACACTGGCCGCGAACGAATCGCTGTTCGGCCAGGGCGAGATTTTCGCCGGTCCGGCTCTCGGCTTGCAGTTCAACGATCCGCTGGTCGACTCCCGCACTCCCGACATCATCGTGGCTCCCAACGTTGGCGTCATCTACACCGGCGGGACGGGCAAAGTTTCCGAGCATGGCGGCTTTGCCTACGACGACCGCAACGTGGTGTTGATCGTCTCCAACCCCGGCTTCCGGCATTCCACGTTTAACGATCAGGTCGAGACGCGCCAGATTGCCCCGACCATCCTGAAGGCGCTGGGCTTGGATCCGAGTGAGCTGAGCGCGGTAAGGTCCGAGCATACGGAGACGTTGCCCGGTCTGCCGTTTACCCAGCCGTAACCGATTCGCTTTTTCTTTGTCTGGAGATTTCAAGAAAATCGGGTGCCCCATCCTTAATCTCGCCGTTCTTTGGCGAGATGAGGATGGGTTTTTGACTTCTAGTCCACTCGGCATTACGCAGTTTCGCCACGGGAATGGCTAAGACCTGAATAGCCGGGTGCCCCATTTCTCGTGCGCCCCCTGCGCGAGAAGTGGGACTCCAGCCACCTCGCTGTGGTCATCTCGACTGCCGTGAAAGGACGCGGCATTAGCCGTTGCGGGAACGTCTTCCGGCAACGGACGACTCCTCCTTCTTTTCTTCTTCCCTTCCCCGTGCCGCTGTGATAACAGGATAGGGAGCGGTCGTCAGTGCTTGCAGGCTGCACCGATTATCGTGCTATAATCGCCCGCCGTTCCAGCAGAAGTCTTGGTAGTTTTTTACAATTCTCTCGTGCCCGCAGCCAGGGCGCCAAACTCGCACCCGGCCGCCACTGAAATCAGGAGGAGCAATGACGTTCGACGACCGCACGCTCTATGGACGTGACGAAGAAGATGAATTCGGCGACACCGGCGCCTACAGCGAGACGCTGGAAGAGGATTTCGAAGAGGAAGAGGAGGAAGAAGAATCCGGCCTGCCGGAATCGGACGTCAGTGAGCCGGCTCCTGTAGCCGCGCCCGCGCCTCCCGCACCCAAACCCGCACCGAAGCCGGCGGCATCCGCGCCCAGCGGCGGCGGCGGCAAACCCAAAGCCAGCAAGCCCAAAGCGAAGAAGAAAGCCGCACCCAAGAAGAAGGCCGCGAAAAAACCTGCCAAGAAAAAGGCGGCGAAGAAGCCGGCAAAGAAAAAAGCTGCTAAGAAACCGGCGAAGAAGAAAGCCGCCAAGAAGCCGGCGAAGAAAAAGGGCAAGAAGCGCCGTTAAGTCGCGGCCTGGCCGCGACCGCCTCCCGAACAATCAGACCGCGTCCCGCAAGGGACGCGGTTTTATTTAGGCTTGGTCGAGTCGTCCGATCTAGTGTCCCGAACCCACGCCATCAGCCGGAAGCGATGCGCTTCCCTCTTGCGCCTCATCGGCCAATAGCAACAGCCCACTCCCACAACCGTTGTCGACCTCCAAGGCCGGCATGTGTTCAATTTTGGCGCTCGAAGCAACTTCAACGGCCACGTCATAAGCGTACGAACTCGGATCCTCGCCGCGGCTCACCCGCACCACATAAAGACCGTCACGAACCGAAAATTCGTAATCGCCGTCGGGGCCCGTATGTGTGATCGCCAGCAGCTTCGCACTCCGCAGATCGAGCAACTGAACCAGGACGTTCTGCAGGGGCAGCCGCTCGCTCCGGTTCTGCGGGCTCGATTTCTGCCACGAAGTCAGCAGGCCGCGCAGGCCGCGAGTCACGATCGGCGAAGACGGCCATTCAATGGCGACCTCATCCGCAGTGGTGTTCGCCCCTGCCACTTCAATCTGAGCACTCGACGCAAGCAGCGCCTCAGCCACGTGAGCGCGGTAGAGTCCACGAGGGATCGCGAAAAAGTGCGCATCTCCGCTGGAGTCCGTTTCGCCCGTGGCCACGATGCGCCCACCGCCCCATGCCTCGGTGTTTTCGCTGACTAACGAAACTCTCACTCCAGAAATCGGCGCCTCGCGAAAAGAAACTCTCACGGTAAAGTTGGAGCTTCTGCGATCGTGATCTCCAGATATCCGGTTCACGTCGCAGTCCAGCCAGCGCTCCCATTGCTTTCCATCGGCAGTGGCGGTTTGCGCTCCAGCATTCGGGACCCAGCCCGAAGCGGCAAACAACGCGAGGCACACGAGGTACGCCGCGTATCTTCCAATTGAACGCAGGGTAGAGATTCGACTCGAACTCGTCATGCCGATGCGCTCCAGTTTGATTCTCTCCGCGAACTCCGCGGCTTTTTCTCCGCGTACTCCGCGGTTAAAGTCTTTTGACTTTCCCGCAAGAGCAACCGCCTTTGACCGCTGAGTACGCCGAGGAAAGGCCGCCGAGGTCGCGGAGAAATTCCGAGGTGAGCCACCACTCCTCGTTGATGCCCCTGAGAGCCGGCCGGTTGCTCATGTATAATTTGCCGCGCCCCTCGGAAAGGCGATCACTAGAATGCCACGTCTTCAGCGGATTTTCGCTCTTATTTTCCCGCTTGCGTGTTTGCTCACGCTCTCTGCCTTCGCCCAAAACGCTTCAATCCCCAAGCCGCCCGACACGCCCAAGCATCCCGTCATCGACGAAGTTCAGGGAGTAAAAGTCACCGACGACTACCGCTGGCTCGAGAACTGGGACGACCCCGCGGTCAAGCAGTGGAGCGCCGCCCAGAACGCGCGCACCCGCGCATATCTCGACCATCTGCCCGCGCGCAACGCCATCAAAGAACGCATTCGCCAACTGCTCGGCGCCACCTCTGCCGCGTATTACGATCTCCAGTTTCGCGGCGGCATGCTCTTCGCTGAGAAATTTCAGCCGCCGCTGCAGCAGCCGCTGCTGGTTGTGCTGCGCTCTGCCGACGATCCCGCCAGCGCCAGAATCGTATTCGATCCCAACACCGCCGGCAACGGATCGCTCTCGGTCGATTTCTACGTGCCCTCGTTCGGCGGAAAATATGTCGCGGCCGCGCTCTCGGAAAACGGCTCCGAAGACAGCTCGGCGCACATCTTCGAGGTCGCCACCGGCAAGGAACTCTCCGACGTTGTGCCGCGCGTGAACTTTGCGACCGCCGGCGGCAGCATTGCCTGGAAGGCCGACAGCTCAGGCTTTTACTACACGCGCTACCCGCAAGGCAACGAGCGCCCGCCCGAAGACGCCAACTTCTACCAGCAAATTTACTTTCACAAACTCGGCACCGACGCCAAAGATGACACCTACGTCATCGGCAAGGAGTTTCCCCGCATCGCCGAGACTCGCGTCGAAATCAGCGACGACGGCCGCTGGCTGCTCGTCTCGGTCGCCAACGGCGATGGCGGACAGTTCGCGCACTATGTGATGGATCCCGACGGCCACTGGACCCAGCTGACACACTTCGAAGATGGAGTCGTCTCGGTGAAGTTCGGCGTCGATCCCGCGCTCTATCTGCTCTCGCGCAAGGATGCGCCCCGCGGCCAGCTTCTGCGCCTCCCGCTCTCGCATCTCGATCTCACGCAGGCGAAAGTCGTGGTCCCGCAAAGTCCTGGCGCGAGCCCAGGCGCGAGCGCGGGCGGAAACGACAACGATCGCGCCTCGATCGAAAATTTTGTCCCCGCGTGGAACCGTCTCTACGTGATCGACATTATCGGCGGACCTTCGCGGGTGCGCATCTTCGGCAGAAAAGACGCCGAGCGCGGCAATCGCGGCGCGCCGCCGGCCCTCGAGTCCATGGGAGAAGTGCCACTGCCGCCCATTTCAGCCATTGGCCAGGTCCTTTCCATCGGCGGCGGCGATGTTCTGTTTTACGCCTCCAACTACATCGAACCGCCCGCGTGGTTCCATTTCGACGCCGCCAGCGGCAAGGCCGCGCGCACCGCGCTGGTCGAAACTTCTCCGGTAAATTTCGACGATGCGGAAGTCGTCCGCGACTTCGCGACTTCGAAAGACGGCACCCGCGTTCCCGTGAACATCATCCGCCGCAAAGGCACGAAGCTCGACGGAACCAATCCCACGCTGCTCTACGGATACGGCGGCTACGGCATCAGCGAGAAGCCGTTTTTTCTCGGTTCATTTGCGCGCATATGGCTCGACCAGGGCGGAGTCTACGTCGACTCCAATCTACGCGGCGGCGCCGAGTACGGCGAAGACTGGCACACGCAGGGCAACCTCACCCGCAAGCAGAACGTCTTTGACGACTTCCTGGCCTGCGCCCAATATCTGATCGACCAGAAATACACTTCGCCCGCGCATCTCGCGATTCTCGGCGGCAGCAACGGAGGCCTGCTGATGGGCGCTGCGTTCACGCAGCGTCCCGACCTGTTCCGCGCAGTCGTCTCCGAGGTCGGCGTCTATGACATGCTGCGGACTGAACTCGATCCCAACGGCGCCTTCAACATCACCGAATACGGCACAGTGAAAGATCCCGAGCAGTTCAAGGCGCTCTACGCCTACTCGCCCTATCATCACGTGAAAGATGGCACGGCGTATCCCGCGATCTACATGTCCACGGGAGAGAACGATCACCGCGTCAACCCGATGGAGTCGCGCAAAATGATCGCGCGCCTGCAGGCCGCGAACAGCTCCCCGTATCCCATCCTGCTGCGCACAACCTCGAACGCCGGACACGGCTTCGGCACCGCCCTCGACGAACAGATCGAGGAACAGGCCGACATGTTCAGCTTTCTATTTGATCAGCTGGGAGTTCAGTACGCCGCCCCGGGAAAATAGGTTGAAGGAGTCCTGCTATTGTCCCGGCATCTGCACCGCCGCCAGACTGACCGGAAGCAGGACCGCCACACATCCGGAGATGGACGAGCAACTAAGTTCCGCCCGGCGCAGAATTTTCCCCTGGCTGCCCGCCGGAAACTCAACCTGGAAGTGAGCCGCCTTGAGTTGATCGGTCAAATCCTGGAGTGCTTCTTCCCCGTTCACGTAGTCCACGGACTCCACTCGTCCCGGCGAAAATACAATCGTGAACCCCGCAGAGCCCGAGAGCTTGGGCTGCTTGCCAAACTTGGCGGTACGCATTTCGCTGAGTTGTTCCGATGCGGTTTTCGTCCACTCGCCGTTAGGCAGCCGCCAGGTCGTGTTCAGCTCTGGTTTTTTCCCGGTCAGCTTCTGATAGCGCGAAGTAATCTCCTCGGTCAGCTGTTGGCTCGGATCTTTCGGTGCGGCACCTTGCGAACCAGATTGGGTCGTGGGGATGCCGGCCACCTGCATTGGGACCATCAACTGCGCAGCCAGAGCGAGTTCATAGAGATGCGCTGCCTCTTTATTTTTCCCCTCTTTTTCGTAGATTTCGCCCAGATGTTCCCCGACCACGGGATACTGCCCTAACAGCCACGCCGCTCGCACGAAACTCTCGGCGCGGCTCAGGTCTCCATTCTGGAAATAGACCCACCCCACGGTGTCCCAGACCATTGCAAGCTGGGAGGTGACACGCGTGCCCGTATCAGTGGCAGCGGTGTCGTTGATCGATCTCCTCTCCAACTCTTTGGTCGATTCTTCCCCGTATTGCCGGGCCAGCTCCAGGTTCGTCTTGCTCTCTGCCAGCGCATAGGCGACATCGTTCAAGACCATCGGATCGTGGCTGTGGCTACCTCCTTCCACCGCCGCGCGCAGTTGGGCAACTGCTTTTTCACTCTGGCCGGTCTTCAGATACGCCTGGCCTAACTGCAGTTGCAACGCCGAATTGTCGGGCGCGGTCTTCTCCGCTGTTTCCAGCACCTCCACGGCGTCCGGATACTTGCCAATCTGTAAAAACAGGGAACCGAGGCTCAACGCCCCATTCTGGTTCTTGGGATCCACTTTCAGCAGTTTGTGCAACTCCTCCGTCGCCTCATCGTAGCGGTGTTGATACATCAGCACGGCCGCGGGCACCTGGTAAGAACGCGCATCGCTGGGATAGAGATCCTGTTCCTTGTGCCATTCCACCATCGCTTCCGGAATTTTGCGCTCCATTGCGAGAACGGTACCGAGATCGAGGTGCGCCGTCTGATATTTCGGCGCGCGAGCGATCACCTGCTCATACAGTTGCTGCGCCCGCCCCAGATCATTACGCTGCATGGCGGTGTAGCCGTCGCGGAACATGCGGTCGACATCGGCGGAGTCGGCGGGATCGGCAGCCTTGTCCGCGTCCGCACCACTGTCTTTGCCCGCCTCGCGTTTCCGCAAAGTCACCGTCGTTCCACCCACCAGCGTCATAAAGTTGAACTCATCGTCGGAAAGGGCGATGCCGAACTTGCGGTATCCCTCCCAGTCATCCAGCGGGACTTCGTTTTTCTTGATCACCAGCTCGCGCGCCGCCGTCAGCACGCCATTCTCAACCTTGATGTGGTCGTCATACTCCACGTAAGGCTCCGTTAGGTGAACCGGAGCCGGAGGCACGACCTCATATCCTGCGGGCAGTTTCATGCGCGCGCGGTAACTCACCTTGCCCAGCGCGCCCAGCGGAAGCGGCTCGGGAGGCTTGCGGTCTTTGGCATCTTTGAACACCTCCAGGCCCATGGGCGGCAACGGCGCTGTAGTGCGGCGGTTTTCCCAATCGCCATAGTTCCGGCGCACATAGTCGTAGGAAATTTCGAAGGGCTTGTCGATCTCGTCGGGCGGCGTGATTTTCACGTTGCTCACATCGCCTCCGAAATTCAGCGCGCGCGAAAATCGCTGCACCATGTCTCTCCACTGCGATTCCGGAAGCTGCCGGAACGACGCCCGCAGCATCACCTCCACGTCCCCTTCGTAGGACTGGTCGGCGTGGCCGGTAAACGTCCCATCCGAGTCCAGCTTGCCTTCCATGGAGAATTCCTGCCGCATCGGCTGGAGCGGATTCTGCGGCGTCGTCATCAGCCGCGGTGCGCGATTTTCCGAAGTTACTCCTGAAGAAGTCGCGCCTGCCGCAGCCCCGCCTGCCGCGGCGAGTTCCGTGGGAATCACCAGCGCCTGTTTGTCGCGCAACTGCTGCAGCAGCAGGCCGTAGGGCGCAACCTCCGGCGTGGTGTCGAGCCAGATGTATTTGCCGCCGAGCGGCACCACGGTGATGACGTGATTGAACTGCGCCGGCGACGGAACGTCGGGGTCGAGCTTGCGGCTGGCATTGATCAGCGCCGGCCACGCGTCATAGCCCGCGGCCTTCAGCAGCGAAGCCAGCAGCGTGTGTTTGTCTTTGCAATCGCCGTATCCGTTGTCGAGAACGTCATCGGCGGCGTGGGGCTGGTATCGTCCAATTCCGAAATCCAGCCCGATGTAGTGGAACTTCAGCGAGACGAAGTTATAGAGCGCGTGAATTTTTTCTTCATCCGTCTTCAGTCCTTTGGTCAGCTCCGCCGACTTCGCCTGAATCGCCGGCGTCACCGTCAGCGGATCTTTCTGCAGCCCGCCGTACCAGCGTCCTACATCTTCCCAGCTGGTAAATGTGGTCATCTGCACATCCGGATTCGGCGGAATGCGCCGCGGAATCTCGTCCGGATCTTTCTCTTTGACTTGCAGATTCGTGTGCGTCCAACGATAGACGCGCCGCGTACCCTCTTCGGTGACCGCCGGCTTGAATTCCGGGCTTACGACTTTCACATACTTCGCGCCGGGAACGCTGATTTCGAGGCGCTCGTCGCGCACCGCCGATAAGTTGTTGAAGTAGTATTCAAACCAGAATTGTCCCGGCACCTCCGCCTTCGACACGCGATAACGCACCAGATACTCGAGCACGTCGCCCACTCCCAGGCCCTTCACCGCGACATGTTTCTCGTGAATGTCGCTGTAGAGCGGCGCCGTGCGCGTCACTTCCCCAGGCATGTCCTGAATGTTGTAATCTGGAGTCTTGACCACCGTGCCATCCGGCTTGCGCACGCGCACGTAGTCGAACTCCACCGCTTCGTTGGCGCTGGTGTAAGTGAAGCTGAGGACGGCGAAGGCCTTCACCCCGGCCTCGGCGAGAATTTTCACATCCGCGGATACCTCGCGAACACCAGTGCCATCGTCTTCTTCGGTGACCTTCGTGGCCAGACGCTCGATGACGAAAGCTTCCTTGGAATAATCCGGTTTAGAAGAATCGGGCGCGGCGGGAACGATCTGAACGGTAACGGTCTTAGGCGGAGCGGTCTGAGGTGGAGGAGCCTGAGTTGGAGCAGTCTGAGCAGAACTGCCCTGCCGCGAATTCGATTGAACTGGACTCGATGTTGCGAGATTCGATGGCGCTGGATTCGGCGTCGGTGGACTGGACGGACCCAGGCTCGATTGGCCGAGAGCGAACCCCAGAACCAGGGTCACAACCACGAGCGGAATCTTCACCAGCATCTTGCTCCTGTCGTTTCACCACCAGCGATGGAGCTTGTTTGCCTCTTACCTTTTGCCAGGGGCCGCCGGTGCGCCCTCCACCGCGTTCAGGCACTTGCCGTAAAGCTCCAGCAAACGCTCGGCGTAGTCCTCCGGCTTGGCGGCCGATCCGGTGCCCTGAAATCCTACGCCCGTCGAAGTGGTGCGCCCGTACCCCGTCGTCATGGCCACGAACTTCATCAGATCCAGCGCAATATCTTCGTCGCGGCGCCCAGCGCCCGTACCTGTACCCGCAACTTCATCCATGATTCCTTCTCCTCTGCCCGAGACGGCGGGAAGCTCGTCGTCTTCGTCTTCGAAATCCTGCCTGCCGCTCATGACTGCGAAACTCATAACTCCAAAGGATAATACCAGAGCAGCGGCAGGCGTTTCTGAACCACCAAGGCTTCAAACTTTGCTGCAATCGAAGCAATCGTACTCCGCCTCGCCGATGTGTCGCGCATCTCTCTCCTCGTAGTCCGCGGCCTTTCTCTGCGTACTCGCGGTTAAGAGCTCTCCCCCGTAAGCTCAACAAACCCCGACAAGTGAAATTTATTGCACCTTGACATGCCGCTTAACCGTTGGCATAATCCGGGGCCAGTTTTTGGGCCTGCTTCACCAACCGTCCCAGTTTCGTGCGCGATTCCTCGGTGCTAGCTTGCTTCGCGCCGCATTTCCATTGTCGTTTTCGGGAGGATGACCCGCTTCCTCGTAGAAGCGCAATTCCAATTCTTGAAGGAGTGCCCCCATGAAGCTCCGCCACTTCTCAGCAGTTGTGACCGGCGTTCTGGTCCTGGTTTTTTCCGCCGCCGCCCAGACCTCACCGTCGGCCTCGTCTACAACTTCCACTTCTGTGACTCCCGCTGCGGTTGACGTGCCCCGCCTGATCAGGTTCTCCGGAATCGCCGCAGACGAAACCGGCAAGCCGCTCTCCGGCGTTCTGGGAATCACCTTCGCTCTTTTCCGCGACCAGCAAGGCGGCGCTCCGCTTTGGCTGGAGACGCAGAACGTACAGGCCGACTTGACTGGCCATTACACCGCGATGCTCGGCTCTGCCACCACGAACGGCGTGCCGCTCAGCGTCTTCAGTTCCACCGACGCGCATTGGGTCGGCATTCAGATCTCCGGCCATCCTGAGCAGCCGCGGGTTCTGCTGTTGAGCGTTCCTTACGCGTTAAAAGCGGCCGACGCCGAAACTCTCGGCGGTCTGCCCGCCTCCGCATTCGTGCAGGCGAATCCCGGCGCGGCGTCTGGAGCTGCCCCGGCGATCTCCACCAGCCATGCTTCTTCTTCCCACTCCGCCTCGAAACCTGGAGCAACCGTGCCTCCAGCCCCAGCCATCGCCGGTCCGGGAACGACGGACTACATTCCACTGTGGACGAGCGCCAGCACCCTCGGCACTTCGCTGCTGTTTCAGAGTGGCGGCAATGTTGGAATCGGAACCACCGCCCCGGGAGCGAAACTGGACTCCAGCGCTGCATCGATCGCGATTCGCGGCACCACCTCCGGCGCAACCGAAACCGGCGTCGTCGGCAGGGCCACCAGCACTGCTGGGGTGAACTACGGTGTGAGAGGCACCTCCGCCAGCCCAGCCTCTGGCAGCGCCGGGGTCAGCGGGAGCGAGACGGCTGCGACCGGCGCGGTCGCTGGCGTCTACGGAACCACCAGCAGCACCACCTTGAACGCCATGGGCGTGAGTGGATACGAGGGCGCCAAAACCGGCCAGGTGTACGGGGTGAATGGAAACACCAACAGCACCGGCACCGGCGCAGCCGGAGTAAACGGCTACCAGGGCGCCACCACGGGTCAGGTCTACGGCGTCAGCGGAACGGCGTTCAGCACCACTCAAGGCGCCGCCGGAGTGAACGGCTACGAAGGAGCGACGACGGGCGTGGTCTATGGCGTCACCGGAGGAACCTCCAGTACTACAACAAACGCCGCCGGGGTGAGCGGCTACGCGACCGCCAACACCGGACAGGTCTACGGCGTGTACGGATCAACTAACAGCACTACCAATTACGCCGCCGGAGTCGACGGCTACGAGGGAGCCGCAACCGGCTACGTCTTCGGCGTCTTCGGCGGGGCGGCCAGCACAACAAATTACTCCGCCGGAGTAAGCGGTAGCGAAAGCGCCACGTCGGGCGTGGTCTATGGCACGGTTGGAGTCTCCAATAGCTCCACCAATGGAGCCGCTGGTGTCAACGGCTACGAAGAAGCGACCACGGGCCAGGTCTACGGGATGTCTGGAAGTACCGCCAGCACAACCAATGGTGCGGCTGGCGTAAGCGGATTCGAGGCCGGGGCGACCGGTCAGGTTTTTGGCGTGAGTGGAGGAACGAATAGCTCATCGAATGGCGCAGCCGGCGTGAGCGGCTCAGCCAACTCCACAACGGGCCAAGTATTCGGTGTGAAGGGCACGACCAGCAGCACCGCACAGGGCTCGGCTGGATTGGACGGATACGCCCTCGCCACAACGGGGGTGACCTACGGCGTCGTGGGCGGAAGCAACAGCACGACCGCGGGCTCAGGCGGCGTCAACGGCTACGCCGGCGCCACCACCGGAGTAACCACCGGAGTATCGGGAAGCACAGCCAGTTCCACCAACGGCGCCAATGGCGTATTCGGATCAGCCACCGCGTCCACCGGAATCACTTTCGGTGTCCAGGGCGTGTCCAGCAGCAGCGCTGGCGTCGGCGTTCAGGGATCATCCCCCAACGTGGGTGTGGCCGGCTTCAACCAGGTTTGCACTACCAGTTGCCAGCTGGTTGTCGGAACAGCTGGTGAATTCGTGACTGCAACGGGTGGCACGGTCCTGTCCGGCCTCAACGGGACAACCTCAACACAGGTCTTCTCCGTCGATGCCAGCGGGAACGGCACCTTCGCCGGCAACCTCAGCGTTACCGGCAAGCTGACCAAGGGCAGCGGATCGTTCAAGATCGATGATCCGCTCGACCCGGCCCACAAATATCTTTCTCACTCGTTCGTCGAGTCGCCCGACATGATGAACGTCTACAACGGAAACATCACCACCGACAAGCATGGCGTGGCAACGGTCGTTCTGCCGGAATATTTCGAAGCCCTCAACCGCGATTTCCGCTACCAGTTGACCGTGATCGGACAGTTCGCCCAGGCCATCGTGAAGCAGGAAATCATGAACAACCGTTTCACCATCAGGACGAATAAGCCTGGGGTGAAAGTTTCGTGGCAGGTAACCGGTATCCGCCACGACGCCTACGCCAACGCCTACCGCATTCCAACAGAAGAAGAGAAGTCGCCGCAGGAGCAGGGCCACTACCTGCACCCGGAACTCTTCGACGCGCCCGTTCAACAGGCGAAGAAGTAGAAAATCAGGGTCAGTGGTCAGATCACCGCCCACTGACCTCCAACCACGAATCACTGCACACCGATTTTTCGCAGCAACCGGAAGCGCATCAAGTTCACCAAAGCCTGAGGTCTGAGGTCCGTCGTCAGCTATCGCCGTACTTCGCTCATCAACCCCATCAGATTGCCTTCCGAGTCCCGGAAGAAAGTCATCCACAAATCGTGATCCGGCATCTTCGCCAGCAGATGCGGCTCGTCTTCAAACTTCGCGCCCTGCTCTTTCATCCGCGTGTGCGCCGCCTGAATGTCGGGCACGGCGAAATACAGAATCGAGCTGGGATGGTCGAACTCCGGCTTCTCCGGCCGCGTCAGCATCAGCCGCACTCCGCCGCAATCGAAAAACGAAAGCCCCGGACCGGCCTTGAACAGCAGCTTCAGCCCCACCACATCCTGATAGAAAGCCGTGGCCCGCTCCACATCGTGCGCGTTGACGGCAATCTGCCCCACCCGGGTAATTCCAACTCCCGTGACGGTTGTATTCATATTTGCGGCCTCCTTGACCTGGCTGCTCGAATTAGTTAGCATAGCTAACTATATTCCCGTGAAGAAGTCAATAGTCAAAAATCCCCCGGGTGCCCCATCCTTGTCGCGTTCTGTGCGACAGGGTGGGGATTTTGACCTCGCCCGCACCACCCCCCCCACCGTAGCCGACCGCCTGCACAGCGCCGCCATCCACCTGCTGCGCCGAGTCCGCAAGCAGGACGCCGCCACCGGCGAAGGCCCTGCGCGCCTCTCCGCGCTCTCCGTGCTGGTCTTCGGCGGCCCCAAAATGCTGGGCGAACTCGCCGCCGCCGAGCAGGTCAAGCCCCCCACCATGAGCCGCATCGTCGCCGGACTGGCCCGCAGCCGTCTGATCGAAATAAAACCCGACGCCCACGACGCCCGCCGCCTGCGCATCCGCGCCACACCCAAAGGCACGCGCCTGCTGCAAAAAGGACGCGACCTCCGCATCGCCGACCTGGCCCAACATCTAGATGCCCTGACGCCCAACGAACTAGCGAAGCTAAACGAAGCCGTAGAAATCCTCCGCACTCTGTTAGCAAACTGGCAATAGGCAATGTCCACGTAGGGGCGGACGCCCTCGTCCGCCCAGCCGGTGCCACTGCTCCCCGCATTGTTCGTTTTTCGTAACAAATGTCCCCCCGTGTTTGACCTCGCCCAATTCCCGGTCTAAGATGCGCGAGATTCTTCCCCTCATGCAATCCGCTCGCGCAGGCACACCTGTGAGCGGCCGGCCCTAGGTTTAACTAAAACCAGGTGCAACTAAAACGGGTCCAATTTAGAAAGTGTAATTTTCAAAAATTCTGCACTCTCGCCGAAGGAGGGCCTCCCGATGGCCGTGAGAAAGTTAGATTCTTCTCTGCCCGATTCGCGTAAGTCCGTAGCCATGCGCTCCGACCCCACGCGCGTCGATCCCAAAAAACTCAAGCTGGGCAAAAGCGTAGCCCGCCACGATGCGCGCACGCTGCTGTTCGCGTCGTACCTGACGCCCGCGCTGCCCGCGCCGCCCGCCACATTGAATATCGCAACCAAGGTGACAGCCTGGGGGATGATGGCCAACGACCAGATCGGCGACTGCACCTGCGCCGCCGCCGGCCACCTCATCATGGAGTGGACCGCCAACGCCGGCAAGAAAATGGTCACGCCGACCGACAAGGAAATCATCGCCGCCTACTCGGCCATCACCGGCTACAACCCAGTCACCGGAGCCAACGACAACGGCGCGAACGAAATCGACGTGCTGAACTATTGGCGCCAGACCGGAATCGCGAAAGATAAGATCGGCGCCTACGTCGCGCTCGAGCCGGCGAATCACACCCACATCATGGATTCGGTCTACATCTTCGAGGGCTGCTACATCGGCCTGCAGCTGCCGAAAAGCGCGCAGGCGCAGACGCAGAACAATCAGCCCTGGTCGGTGCCGCCCGGCGGCCCGACCGGCGACGGCGCTCCCGGCTCCTGGGGAGGCCATGCCGTTCCCGTCGTAGCTTATGACCAGCGCGGTGTAACGGTTGTGACCTGGGGCGCACTACAAGTCATGACATGGTCTTTCTGGGAGGCGTACTGCGACGAAGCCTATGCCATCCTGAGCACCGACTACATCAACGGCAAGAAGGAAGCCCCGCAAGGTTTCAGCATGGCTCAGTTGCAAGCCGACCTGGCGGATCTGAAATAGCGAAGCAAAATGTCGAATAGCTTGACGACTCACGTAGCACCGGACGCCCTCGTCCGGGGGGCAGCTCCGATGCCCTGAGTCTCGTTCCACTGGCGGGGCGGACGAGGGCGTCCGCCCCTACGCAAGCAGAAACACTACCGGCCGTTACGCTCGCCGGATGCACGCTAACGCCGCGGTTTCACGCCGCGCATTTCATTTCACTCGCCCTTCGCTCGCGTCCGATTGGCGTTCGATTCGCGTCTGAAGTAGTTGAAGGAGAAGAAGTATGCCGCAGAATGTTGCACTACCCAACAGCACCCACACGTTGCCGCCGGGCTCCATCGTCCAGCGCAAGACCAGCCCCAATCAATGGATCGAAGTCACCCTGGGAGTCGCCCGCAAGGAGAAACTGCCCACCCTCGCCGCCCTCGAAAACAAGAAGCCGCGCGACCGCAAGTACATGACGCGCGATGAACTGGAAAAAAAATACGGGTCGTCTGACAGCGCCGTGGAGAAAATCACTGCCTACGCCAAGAAACATAACCTGCAGATCACCCGCAGCGAGCCCGGATCGGCCCGCATGCGGCTGGCCGGCACGGTCGAAGACATCAGCAACGCCTTCGGCGTAACTCTGTTCGACTATCACCAGCCGCAGCTGGGCAACTTCCACGGCCACACTGGGCCGGTCTCGGTTCCCGAAGAACTCAAGGGAGCGGTCACCGGAGTCTTCGGCTTCAACAATCACCGTCACCTGCGCCGTCATCCCGCGACCGCGGAAGTTACGGTGCTGACTCCCATGGCCGCGGCGTCCTCGACTCGACAACCCTGGTTCGAGCCGCCAGAGCTGGCCGCCATCTACAACTTTCCGAACGCCAACGGACAAGGCCAGTGCATCGGCCTGCTCGAGTTCGGCGGCGGCGTCGAAACCGCGAGCATCACCGCCTACTTTCAGAAACTCGGCATCACGCCGCCCAACGTGACGCCGATTTCCGTCGACAACGTTCCCAGCGATCCCACTTCGGACCCGGATTCAACTGGCGAGGTTATGCTCGACATTGAAGTCGCGGGCGCGCTCGCTCCCAAAGCGAACATTGCCGTCTACTTCTCCACATTCGACGAAAAGGGGCTGATCGACGCCATCAGCGCGGTCGTTGCCGACAAGACCAACGACCCGACGGTGGTTTCCATCAGCTGGGGATGGGATGAGAACCAGCCGTTTCAGAATTCCATCCTGTGGACTCCGGCAGCGATCGACCACATCGGCGAGAGCTTTCTGGCGGCGGCGCAACTGGGCATCACGGTTTGCGTTTCCACCGGAGACGATGGATCGGAGGCGCAGATGCAGGATGGCCGCGCCCACGTAAACTATCCCGCAACCGACCCCAGCGTGCTGGCCGTCGGAGGCACAACTCTGCACAAGACAGCCAGCGCCAAACCTGCCATCGCCAGCGAAGTGGTCTGGAACGACGGTCCCGGCAACGGTACTGGCGGCGGCATCAGCGACTACATTCCGGTCCCGGCGTGGCAACAGGGCATCGTGCCGACGTCCATCAATCCCGGCAACTTTGCCGGACGCGGCATTCCCGACGTCGCTGCCAACGCCGATCCTGACACCGGCTACCTGACTTATTCAGGAGGCAAGTTCAGCATCGTCGGAGGAACCAGCGCGGCTGCGCCGCTCTGGGGAGCGCTCATCGCCCTGTGCAACCAGCAACTGGGCGCGCGCGTGGGCAACTTCAACACATTGCTGTATTCGTCAATCGGACCCGGCAAAGTGCTGCACGACATCACCAAGGGCAACAACGACACCGACGGCCTGCTCAACGGTAAGTTCGCCGCAGGTCCCGGATGGGATGCCTGCAGCGGCTGGGGCACTCCCGACGGCCAGGGATTGCTGAACGCGTTGAAGTAATCGCACAAACAAAAGCGGACATGGGCACAAAACTGAAGTTGGTACATAAAGTTGGTAACAGAAGTTCGTAACACAAGTTGACTGGGTGCCCCATTTCTCGCGCGTTCTTTGCGCGAGAAGTGGGGACAACGCACCGGGACCAATTGGCAAGAGAGGAACTCCATGGGCGCTCTCACGATTGCATTCGACATCACGATCGTGGGAGCGCTCGCGCTTCCCTGGGTGTACCTCGTGATTCACTTGTTCTTTTCCGAAGGCGAGAATCATATCCAGCAGGCCCTGAACTGGGTGAACGAACACAAGGCGCAGGTACCGGCAGGAATTCTCTTGTTCGCCATGACATACACGCTGGGGTCGGCAGTCTCGCGCATTGCGCAGGATTTCTTCAACGACGACGACCTTTACGTTCAGACCGATGGGCACCTGCTTCGCTGGCCCGTTACCGAGGACCGGATCCGCGCCCATGTCTATTGCGACGATGACAAGCAGGATTTGCTGCCCAACAATCCAAAGGAAGCAGATTCTGCAATGGCCAGAGAAATACGGGATTTGCAGAGTCTGCTGCTGCCTGGCGACCCAGATTGTGCAATGGCCAGAAAGATCTGGGATTTGCGGAGGCATAATCCTGAATCGGCTTGCAAGGCGGTCATGAGCGCGTGGATCCCGTGGAACAAGGAGGACAATCCGAACGGGCTTGTGAGAATCGCGACACACATTTTCGGAATCCAGGAAAACACCCTGATGGACAAGGGAGACTACTCCGCCCGTCTCCGCCAGTTGCATGACCAGATCATGGTCTTACGTGGCGCGGCGTTTAGCGGCCTGATCGCGTTTTCGCTCTGCCTGTTTGCCTGGGGAGCTATCCTTACCTGCAATCCCGCGTCTGGCGATAAAGCTCGCTCCCGCAACGAGGCTGCCTCTCCCGACAAACCCGTCCCCAGCGGCGGACCCGCATCCGACGGCAAACCGCATCCCTGGATGCGCTGGACCTTCGCGGTAGCGGCCAATGTTTTTACAATTCTTTTAACTGCCGTGGCGCTGATCGCCTTGGTCCACCACATTGCGCAAAAGGATCTGAGGTTTCCTCCCGACCCGCCGTACATGGAGTTCACTCTCTTCCTCCTGTCCGGCGCCGGGCTATTGTTGCTGTTGCCTTCACTGCTGCGGGATTCATTGCCGCCTTCGTTGCGCCTTGCCTTTGCCTCCAAAGACGTAGCCAGGGAAGCAGGGCAGGCCGGGAAAGAAGCGACCGACACCCTGGCAAAAGGATCAACGCAGACCGGGAAAGAAAAGGCCGCCCCACCGTACCTTAGGATAAAGAACTGGGGACCGCTGGTCGCCGTTTCTTTCATTCTCACCCTCGCTGCCTTTCTAGGCTGGTGGTCCACGGAAGTGATCTACCGCGATCAGGTGATCTACTCCTACGATTCTCAATTCTCCAGTGCGCAGGGGTCGGCCAAGGCAAAAAAGTAAGCTCGCCTGCGAACCGCAGCCGGCTAGGCTTCCAATCCTAGATAACAGATGCGACCGATCAGGTAGTCCGCGGGCGACTTGTCTTCCGCCATGGCGATTACTTCGATTGGTGCCGACTGCTCGTGGGGGCGCAGGATTAAATGACTTGCGGATACTTCCACATATCTCACCGCGCAGGAATCATTTTTCAGGACGGCGTACAGATTGAGTTCGCCCTTGCGATACGGCGTCAGTGAGTTGTAATGGCGGTCGAGCAACAGCATAGCTCCGGGAGTAATCCGCGGATGCATAGCCGCGGCTTCGCGGGCATCGACCTTGATTACAACAAAGCGCAGCCACGACTCGCGGTCTCCCTCCGTAGCGGGCTTGAACTTTTGCAGCAGGCTCTTGCGGAACTTGAGGATTTCTTTGATGTGGACGCTGGCAATCTGGGGGCGAGTGGCGGCGACGGCTGCGTCGGTCAGCAGGACGTTTTCAAATTCATCTTCGCTCGGGGGCAGGATGGTGGCGCGCTGGTTGACCTCGGCCGGATCGAGCAGGTCGAGGACGGAGAGGTGCTGCACGGCCAGAACTCTGTCCATACCTTCGAGGCTGAGGCCGCGCTTCTTGTTGAGAAAATTGGAGATGTGAGCCTGCCGGAAGCCGGTTTGCTGGGAGAGCCGGAGTCCGGTCAATTCGCCTGCCTCGATTCGTTCCCACAGTATCTTGCGAAGATTTTCCTGCAGGACTTTGAATTTCATAGCGGGAGTATAGCATCGGATTTTGGCGCGGCCCGGCTCGCTTGGAGCTTGCGGCGACAGCTTTTTCACCACAGAGTTCGCCGAGAAAATCCGCTCAGGACGCAGAGAAAGCTTTGGTCATCATCGTTTTTCTTTGCGAGCTTTGCGGATTTTCTTTGCGTACTTTGCGGTTAAGGGCTTTAGAGCTTTTAACCGCTAAGGTCGCTAAGAAAATCCGCAAAGGACGCAAAGAAAAACCGAAGAGAGACTTTGACCTTCGGGTTGACTTTGCGAGCTTTGCGGGTTTTCTTTGTGTACTTTGCGGTTAAGGGCTTTGAAGCTTTTAACCGCTAAGGTCGCTAAAAAAATTCGCAAAGGACGCAAAGAAAAACCGAAGAGAGACTTTGACCTCCGGGTTGACTTTGCGAGCTTTGCGGATTTTCTTTGCGTACTTTGCGGTTAAGGGCTGTTGTCCCTGGGAGTCAGAAGAAATTCGCGCGGAGCACGCCATCGCCCGAACTCGGCCACTGGTCGAGTTTTCCACAGGCCAGGATGGTCTATCCAACCTTGACTGAGAAAATTCACAGCTATAGGATCGCGGCAATGTGCGACTACTAAGGCTCCAAGGGATAAGGCCATGACGAGTAACTCAGATAACTCGAATATAGACAAGAACTTCAGCGAATTCCGAAGAAAGGTGCAGTCGGCTGAGGTGCTGTCGGCCTCCATGGAGCGGCTGTTGCTGTCGCTTCGCTTCACAGGACGGGTGAGCGTGGTGATACAGAATGGACGCGTGCTCAAGTCGGGGTACGAAGAAAGTTATTTCTGCCAGCGGGCAGATCGTGCGGACGCGGACGACGAGATCACGCAGAAAACTGTGGAAGCGAAGGGAGTTCAAGGACCAATGCAAGCGGCGACGTGATCTCTCAGCATCCAACACAACTAAATAGCCGAAGCAGGACATCGTAAGAGAAACGAGCCCTGCGTTCGATTTCCGCGAGGCGGAAATCTGCGCAGGGCTTTTTTTCTCCGAGTCCGGGATTCTGGATACCGGCCAGGGCTCCCGGATTGAAGGCCTGCGCGGGCAGGAACTCTCCCATCGGACGCACTGCGAGGAGTGTCATGAGAAATCCAAACGAAGAAAAAAAACAAGTACGCATGGAATTGAAGTACTGCGAGCACTGCGGCGGTTTGTGGGTGCGTGAGAGCGGCGCGGGAGAGGTGTATTGCGAGAGCTGCCGCCCCAAAGTCGACGATTTGCCGGTGCCCAAGAAAAGGCCGGAGCGGATCATTCTGCCGGTACGGCGGCGGACGGTGGTGGAGGGGTATGAATTCGATTCAGGCGGAGTGTCCGATGGAGATCCGGATGGAGACGACATGGATTTTGACGCGATGGGAGGTGTGGCATGACGTGCGTGATGGCGAGCTGCGTCATCGCACGGATCGCGGCAGAGGCCGATCGCGGTCCGGAGAGGCCGGAGCCTGATCGCCCGTCTCGACAGGAGCTAGACCCGACGCGGCGCAAACCTCCACGGCGGGTGGAGTTGCCGGAGGGCAATGCGATGGGCGGGCGGATGGGCGCGCACGAGTTGCGCGCTCATGAGTTTCCCGGCACGCCGGTGGAATTTCCGCGAGCGGTCGAATTCGTTCCGTCTCGATCTCCGGGCAGGCTGCCGATGGATGAGCCGGCCTATGATCCGGAGCGAAGGGTCTACCGGGGACGAACGGTCGCGATGCTGCGGCGGTACATGAAGTACTCGATGGAGACAGGACGGTTGCCGTCGGTGCTGGGGAGAGAGTTCTTTCGGGCGAAGGTGACTTCGTACACGGTGGCGACGTTTGAGGATCGCGTGATCTTCGTGCACGACATGGAAACCTGCCTGGAACGGCTGGATGAATTTTCTCGCCAGCTCATTGGGCGGCACATTTTGCAGGAGCACGATCACGAAGGGACAGCCAGACTGCTGCACTGGAACGAGAAAACGGTGCGGCGGCTGGTTCCGATGGTGCTTGATCAACTGAGCGAGATTTTGCTCGATGCCGGGCTGATGGAGTCGCTCGATCCGGATCGGAAAAAATCTTGTCAAGAGGGGGAAGGCGGTCAAATCGCGCTAAGTCGTTGCGACGATGAGGAAAATAAATTTTAGAAAATGTCCAGTTGACCGGGTGCGATTTGATATTCTGAATATAGAGAGTAAGAAAAAATTAATCTCTTACGGAAGGCGCGCCCTGGGGCGCGCCTTCCGCGTTTTGGGGCCATCGTGCAAACGGCGATGGCTTTTTTGTTGGGGGAAAATCCACACACTAGCCGCAAAGAACGCGGCTGGTGTGGGCCACCCGCCCGCGCTACTGCGGATAATTGACGAATTCAGGGGAGTCCGAAATGTCGGGACCATGACCAAGAAAAAGGCGAAGGGGAAGAAGGCAGAGAAAACCGGGAAGAAATCCGCGAAGAAGAAATCAGCGCCGAAGAAGCAGGCGGATGCGGCGCAGGTTCACGAGACGATTGCGGGGATGGTGAAATCGGGGGCGCGGAAGATTACGGCGGCGGTGATGGTACAGGCGCTGCAGGGCGATCTGGCGCCGGCGAAGTATTTGCTGGAGATGGCGGGTGTGTATCCTCCGGCGACGGACGGGACGCAGGCTACGGTCGAAGAGGATTGCCTGGCGAAGACGTTGCTGGACCGGCTGAATGCTCCTCGGAAGACGGAGGAGGAGAGCGCGGCCGGGGAGAAGGAAAAGGAAGACGAAGGTTGCGTTGAGGGTGCGGAGGTTGTCCGCGTTGTCACTTCGGGTTTGGGTGGTGAGTGACGGAATTCCCCGGTCTTGTGGATCGGGTAGCGATTGAGGGAGGGGAAAATCTCACATCTCGCAGAAACGACGAAACGTCGGGCAGCCGGCAGATTTTGTCAGGAGATGCGATTGGAAGTCAAAATCCCCACCCTAGGGTAGTGGTGCAGTTTAGGTAGAACACTTTTCGTCCTTCGCGGCCTTTCTTTGCGCCCTTTGCGGTTAAAGGCTTTCTACACACTGGCAACGGCGGTGAGCAAAAGCCCTTAACCGCAAAGTTCGCAAAGAAAAGCCGCGAAGGACTCAGAGAAAACCATTCGGCAATCCAAACTGCACTACCCACCCTAGCCGCTAAGAACGCGGCTAAGGGTGGGGCACCCGTGGGGAGTTTGGGTACCGTAGAATGAGGGGTACGGGGATTTCTATCTTTTCGCTCTGTCGAACTGAGAGGGTGGTTCCCGCGCAGACGGTTCCCGGGCCGACGCGCCGTGCACGGAGGGGAATGGACATCACCTGGTTGACCGAGAGGATTGCGATCGGAGGCGGGATTTGGAATTCGGGAAACATGGCGGAGGTGGCGCGGGCGGGGATTACGCACATCGTTGACATGCAGATCGAGTTCGATGACACTCCGCTGGCGGTTGATCATGGTATCGAAGTGTTGTGGAATTTTACCGATGACGACTTCGAGCCGAAGAACGCGGAGTTGTTTCAGCGGGGCGTTGATTTTGTGGACCAAGCCCTGTCCAAACCGGAGACAAGAGTTTTCATTCATTGCGCGGCGGGGGTGCATCGGGCTCCGATGATGGCGCTGGCGGTGCTGGGGGCAATGGGGTGGAGTCTTCCGGATGCGATGACGTTGATTGAGACGCGGCGTCCGGTGGCGGATTTTGCTGAGGTTTATGTTAGGAGTGTGGAGAGGTTTCTGAACGGGGGGTAGACTTCGGCTACCGTGGTGGAACTGGAAATCTTACAAAACGAAAAATCTTGACCACAGAGGACACAGGGGACATCAACTTCCCCACTTCTCGCGCCTAGAGCGCGCGAAAAATGGAGCACCCTGATTGTGCTACTGGATGGAAAAGTTGCCGAGCCTGGCTCGGCCGGACAGCCGAGGGCGGCTGTCCCCACAAGATTTCTCCGATGGAGGAGAACTGATATGCGTTACGCAAGTAGCCGCCCGGTGGGGCGGCTTTGTTGTTGGGCGATATTGATGATTGGGGCTTGCGGGCTGGCGATTCCTTGCGCGCGAGCTGCGGGTGATCCGCAGGGTGGTCCGGCTACTACTACGGTGACGGACACGGTGTATAGCGCGGATGGAAGCGCGGCGCAGGGGACGTTGATCATCGAGTGGCCGGCGTTTGTGACGGCGGGCGGAACGCAGGTTGCGAACGGGACTACGAGCGTGTCGCTGGCTTCGAATGGAACGTTCAGCGTGGCGCTGGTGCCGAATGCGGGCGCGACTCCGGCGGGCGTGTATTACACGGTGGTCTATCAGATCGGGCCGGGGGCGGTGCGGACGGAATATTGGTTGGTACCGACGACTTCTCCGGCGAACCTGGCGGCGGTGCGGATAACGCCGGGATCGGGCACGGCGGCTGCGCCGGTATCGCTCGAGTATGTGAATTCAGAGCTGGCGACGAAGGCGAATGACAGCGCGGTGGTGCATCTGGCAGGGACGGAGACGATCAGCGGGACGAAAACATTTTCGGCTGCGCCAAGCGCGCCGACGCCGACCGCTTCGGGACAAATTGCGACTAAGGCTTACGTGGATTCCTCAGTGTCGAATGTGGGCGCGGGAAATTTTCTGGCGATCGCGGGTGGAACGATGACGGGGCCGATCACGCTGCCGGGGAGTCCGGTGGCGGCGCTGCAAGCCGCGACGAAGTTATATGTGGACACCGTGGGGGCCGCGAAGGCGGATCTGGTCGCGGGATTGGTTCCGGCGAGCGAACTGGGAACCGGGCTGGCGACATCGGGAACATGCCTGCAGGGAAATGGGAGTTGGGGCGCTTGCGGATCGGGGACGGGGAATCTGTCGACGGCGCCGACGGCGAATCAGACGATTGCGCAGCCGGAGGGAACACAGTTTTCGACGAACAACCTGGCGAACATACGGTATGTGACGTCGAACTGGAACTGGGCGCAGACGCCTTCCGACAATCTGACGAGCGCAGGAGCGGCGACGATTCATTTGAGTCCGTGCCCGCTAGGAATCGATACGGCTTCGACTTCGAACTACTACAGCTACAAGGTCTACATTTCCGGGACAGGGACGGCGGAGGCGGTGCTGGTGACGGGCGGTAGCTGCACGCCGGGAGCGAGCAGCGGAACGATTACGGTTACGACCACGCATGCGCATGCAGCGGGATATACGGTGGGATCGGCGACGGGGGGAATTCAGGAGGCGTGGAACGACGCGTGGGTGAACGATCAAGGGGCGGCGCCGAATGCGAATTCGCAGGCGGGGCCGTATGTAAAGTTGTCGGCGGACGTTCCTTACAACGTTTATTCGTCAATTTATCTGCGAGGGCGGGGCGGAATTCTGGATGGGGCCGGGGCGCTGATCGTGTGCTCGACGCGGGACCGCTGCATTTATGTGGGAACGACGCAGGGAGTTCCGGCGGTCAATCATCACAAGATCTACAACCTGTCGGGGACGTCGACGGTAAATGTGGACGGCGTGCAGGTGGCGGGCGTGGCGGCGAGCAGCGGAACTTATACGGTGACGACGGCGAGCGCGCACTCGTTTGTGGCGGGCGACACGGTGGATTGCGAATATCACTCGCAGACGGCGGACCAGCACTGGAGTTCGCCGGTGGTGGGCGTCCCGAACTCGACCAGCTTCACGGTGAGCTTCGGGCACTCGACGTTTGCGGCGGGCACGGCGACGTTCGGGTTCTGCAATCTGCTGAATGCGTTTCTCGAGGACAACTCGGATCACGTGGCGGTGCAGGACATCAACATTTTTCAGAGCAATCCGGCGGGCGAAGGATATTTCACGTACGGCATTGTGAACGACAACGACCAGGAATTTATTGTGGAGCGGGCGTCGAACCGGTCGAGCGGAGTGCTGAACGCGACGGCGAACTGGCCGATCGGAGCATTTTTCTACGAGCGCACCGATCAGTCGAATGCGGGGATCACTTACGTACACGATTCGGAGATCACAGGGGTGAACTGCGCCACGGGCGGGGGCAACGGGATGGTGGTGACGGACACCGTGTGCCAGGGATTTCCAACTTATGGAATTCGTTATTTCGGCGGACTGCAGCCGGTCACGCTGCAGAACATTTATGAGGAGTCGACGGGCGGGTCGGTGAATCCGTTGTACGGATATGCGGCGCAGGATGGATTTTTGCTGCAGGGCGGGACGGGAAACAAGATTCTGGGGACATTTCCGGTGAGCGGACTTGAGCCTGGATTTGCGGCGGGCGGGGGAGGCGCGGCGGAGCGAACTTATTTTGTGGTGCCGCGGAGTTCGACGCTGGGATACGGGCCGGTGCTGTTTATCGGGTGGGCGGAGCCGGTGAACGGGATCGTGAGCATTCCGCTGACGTGGCCGTCGGTGGAGTTGCAGAACAACATTGGGCAGAGCCTGGGGACGTTGACGTGGGATGTGCTGGTGACGACGGGATCAACGGCGGCGCCGCCGTGGGGCTCGGGGATGTATGTGATCGCGACGAATATTTCGGGTTCGTGCGGAACTAACGGAATGTGCTCGTTCACGGACACGCAGGCAGCGCCGGGGGCGTATACGGTGGCGGCGCAACAATTCCAGCCGCTGTTCTGGTTCTGGCCGGTGAATATGGCGATCAACGGAACGACGGTGCTGGTGGAGCAGGTGGGAGCGGATCCGTCGGCGGTGGCGAGCCAGGGAACGCTGGGCGTATCGATTGTGGCGGAGCAGTGTAGATCGGCGGGCGTGAGCAGGCGGAGAAGTCCGATCTGGATCAGCTGCCTGACCAGCGAACCGAGCGGCGGGTCGGGATCGATTGCCACTGTGCTGCAAGAACAAGATGCGGCCAACAACGGTCCAGCGCTGAACAGCAAGGGACGGCTGAATTTCGGGAAGGCGATCGGGGCTCCGAATGATTTGATTACGCTGCTGGATTCGAACCTCGCGAAGACGCTGGCGACGTCGGGAGAACGTCCATCGAACGATACGGGAGACATGGCGATCGGGCTCGATCAGACGGGCGGGCTGGCGCAACGGGCGGCAACTTCGGTTTCGTCGTACATCAATGTGATTCCGACGGGGGCGAACTGGCTGGAGCGGTTGTCGGGGACGCAGAAAGCGTTTCAGGTGCCGGTGACGACGACGGGAGGAATTACGGCGGCGAGCCTTGGGCCGTATTCGAATACGTCGTCGCCGCTGTGCATTGTGGATGGGGTGAACAATGCGACGATCGCGTCGTGCGAGATCTACCTGGGGATGCTGGGGTTTGCGAGTTCGGGGACGATCTGGAGTTTTGTGCCGGAAGATTTCACGAGCGATCCGTTTGTGAATTTTCACGGAACGATCATGCTGGGACATCAGACGGGAACGGGCGACACGTGCGCGACGGCAGCGCCGTTCACTTGTTATATGACGGAGGTTCCGCTGACGATGCCGACGCACCTGACGATTATGGGACAGCAGAATCCGTCGCGATCGCAGGGACCGTTTAATCAGGGAACGATTTTGAGCTTTGGAAGTTCTTATCCTGCGCCTTTGGGTGTACCGGCGAATGCGACGAACTGGACGGGGACGGGCAATCACACGCCGGACTTTAGCTGCATCGGGACGGGCGGAGCGCTGACGAACGGAACTTATTACGTGCAGTTGTGGGAGGCGCTGGACCGAACGAGCGGGACGGGCGGAGCGAACAAGACTCCGGGATATTCGGCGGCGACGGCGGAAGTGGCGGTGACGTGCGCGAATGGAACGAGCACGCAGAGCATTCAGTTTCATGCGCCGACGGCCGCGGGGTCGGGTGCGTTCGCGGCGAAAGATTTCTTTGCCGGAACCGCGACGGTTCCGGCGGTTAACGGAGCGGGACAGGAACAATCGAATCTGGTAGGGACGCAGTGGGCGTGTCCGGGAGCGGCGGGATCGCTGGATGCGACGTTCGGATGCACGATCACGGCGGGACTGGCGACGATCAAGGCGGTGCCGGCGGTATCGGCGATGTCGGGAAATCCTCCGCCGCTGGTGGATTTGAGCACGTGCTTCATCGCCATGGGGACGGGCACTCCAGGAGTTACGCCGAATGCGTTTGGGGTGAAGCTGCAGCATCTGACGCTTTCGGGGATGAGTGGAGGAGTGAACACTACGACTCCGGCAGCGAACGAGCCCTCGTGCTCGGTGCTGGGCTGGACGGCACAGGATCAGAGCGGGCCGGAGGACATCACCTGGACGGGGCCGTGGATCAATACAGCGTTTTATTCGGGATACAAGAGCGGAAACAGTTACGCGCGACATCTGCACATGCCGTCGAACGAAGGGCCGGGGCAGAGCGGGCTGACGTTTTATCCGATGATTGTGGACGGGCGGGGATTGGGCAACGGAGGAATCCGCACGCTGGAAGATTCGTCGATCGCGATGCGGTGCAGCGGTTGCAGCCAGCAGCCCACCGAACCGTATTCGGTGTGGATGACGGGAAATGCGGTGGGACTGCATGCGCACGGGATTCACGTGGAGAATGATGTGGGCGGCGACGGATTTTTTGTGGACAACCTGGCTTCGCTCGATCTCTCGAGCGTTACGGGATTCGGGGATGTGAACCACTATCTGGCGCACTTCAGCGCGACGGCGGAACCGTCGTGCGCGACGGAGACTAAAGTCGGGAAGAACGGCGGAGTGGCCGACGATGCGACGGGATATACGAACAGCGGATTTAACTCGACGGCGTTCCGGTATTGCACGCTGGAAGCTAGCGGCGGGCACTCGCTGACCACGGGAGTAGAGAGCACGACGCAGACGGCGGGGCAGAGCACGGGTATCCCTTATAAGGTGGTGTCGCTAAATTCGAGCGGAAGCGTGGTAGTGAATAATGCGGGCAGCAACAACGCGTTCGGCATCGCGCAGAGCGGGATCACTTCGGGGAGTCCGGTGGAAGTGGCGACGCTGGGGAGCACGTTTTGCATTCCCGACAATGCTACGACTGTGAATGACCTGGCCGGAGTGAGCACTTCGACGGGCGGGAGCTGCACGGACCTGGGGCAGAGTGATGAGACGCAGGTCGCGGTGGGCACGCAGATTCTGGGGCGGTTCAAAACGGCGGTGAGCTCGGGGGTGAATGCGGGGCTGCAACTTTTTGGGCCGGGACATTATGGAGCGAGCGCGGTTGGGGGAAGCAGCATTACGGCGGTGAGTGGAACGTTCAGCGGGAATGTTTCGATCAGCGGGCAGTTGCTGGTGGCGGGGCCGTGGACGGTGAGTTCTCCGATTCCAGGGACGGCGATGAGTCCGGCGAGCACGGGGACTTCGGCGCTGGGGATATCGAATGACGGAAATTTTTACATCTCGCAGAGTGGCGGGACTCCGCAGGAGGTGGCGACTACGGCGACGAGTTCGTATTTTTCGAATTTGACGCAGGAAGATACGAATGACCTGGGCGAGTTTAACGGAACGAATCCGCAGGGTCTGCATGTTTACGGGACCTACACCAACTCGTCGAACTACGAGCGGACCGGCTTGGGATGGGATCCGACGAACGGTGTCTTCGTCGTGAAGAATGAGAATTTGGGAACAGGCGCCCAGCGCGGTCTGGGATTCGCGATTGGCGGGTCGACGCGATGGATGATCAGCACGTCGAGCGAACTGAAGCCGCTATCAAATAATTCGTTCAATATCGGAGATGCGAACTTTGCGCCACAGACGATTTATGCGGCGACTTCGTTCGACACGCTAACGTCGGGGCGGTTGAATTTTGAGTTGTGCAACGACGGGACGACGGGGACGTCGCTGAATTTTCTGGCGGTGTACAACTCGGCTACGCCTTCGTGCGCGGTGAAGGCGGGGACTTCGAATACCGATGGACTGATTGGAATTGTGAGTAATGGATCGGGGACGACGCTGAATGCGGTGATTACGTATCGGGGATATGTTCCCTGCTCGTTCGATGGATCGACTACGGCCGGCGATTTTGTGGTGGCGAGCACGTCGAATGGCGGCGACTGTCACGATGCGGGAGCGGCGCGTCCTACTGGCGTGCAGGTTTTGGGGCGGGTGGAGTCGACGAACACGGGCGTGGGAACTTATGGAGTGAGGTTGTCGCTGGATGCTCCGGCGGGGGCGCCGCTGGCTTCGCCGGGATTTACGGGGACTCCGACGGCGCCGACTGCGGCGGCGAATACGAATACGACGCAGGTGGCGACGACTGCCTTTGCTCATGCGGTCGTGCCACCGGACGCGAGTTCATCAGTGTGGATGACGGTGTCGCACTCGAGCAGCTCGGGGACGGTATTTTCGTCCAGTGCGAACAAGGCTGCTTTTTTTGGGGCGATGCTGGGGTATCAGAAGACTACATCGCAGGTGAGTTATTACGTTGCTACGGCGGATACTTCATCGACGACGTACGACCTTGGCATTTATTCGGGCACGTCGGCTGGAACATGCACGCTGATGGCGCATACCGGGTCGATTGCGGGTAGCACGGCGATGACGGCCGGGGCGCATACGGTCAACTGGACCGGAGGCAGCGTGACGCTGCAGCCGGGGCGGTATTATCTCGCGCTGACGGCTTCGGCTACTTCGAGCACCGCGGTGTTGTATGGGGACAGCGCAGGGGTGACGTTTGCCGGGGGAACGGGGACGTCGAATGTGGGAAATGTTTCAGTGACTAGCGGAGGGACGCTGCCGGCTTCGGTTACTTGTCCGACGGATACGGTGCAGGTGGCGGCTTTGATTCCAGCCTGGCTGGTGGATTAGAGGATTCGCCACTGAAGGCGGGGTGGATTCACACGTCTCGCAGAGACGGCGAGACGTGGGGCAACCCCGGCTGCAAGGGTTGGAGCCGCGAAAGTCAAAATCCCCACCCTAACGTCGCGCTAGGCGCAACGTTAAGGATGGGGCACCCGGGGTTGTGAGATTTGGTCATCGGTGGAGCCGGTGGCCTTTTTTGTTGGGGGATGGTGGGTGATGAGGCGATTGCTTTTTTTGTTTGTCGGGTTCGCGCTGATGGGGTGCGCGCGAAGGGTGGAGCGCGGTTCGTTGCCGAACATGAGCATTCCGGTTCGTTGCGCTTCGGAGATCATGCTGGTTGGGTGCGATGCACGGGGCAGTCCTCCGAAGTGTCGGAGCGCGCGGGTGACGTATCGCAGAGGGTGCGAGGAAATTGTGGTGGGCGGAAGTAGGGCGGAACGCGGGGTCCAGGGAGAAGATCAAAATCAGACGTCAAAATCCCCACTCTCCCGCTAAAGAACGCGGGAAGGGTGGGGCACCCGGGCTTACATCGTATTTACTTACTTAGGAGAACAACATTATGAGCAGCGAGATTAATCCAGAGGCGGGGCAGCCGAGTACTCAACAGTCGTTTGTGCAGAGCGATCGGAATCCGGCGGTTGTGAACTGGGGCGGGACGGATGCCGAGGGCGGGCAGGTTCCGGCTCCGGCGGCGGCGGAGAGCCGGGTTACGGTGCCGGGGGCGGGGGTGTCGCCGGATGCGGGGGTTGGGGACTGAACTGATCGCGGGCTGCGCCCGCGGGACAGCTGGGGGGCTGTCCCCACATTCTGTCTCTACACGAGACATGAGGCCGTTGGCTTACGCTGATGGCCTTTTTTATTGGGGGATCAACTTCCCCACTTCTCGCGCATAGAGCGCGCGAGAAATGGGGCACCCGGCTTCTTTATTTGCGAGGACACAAGGGACACAGGGGACATCGATTCATGAAGACGGTTTTCATCATCGTGCTCGTGCTGGGGCTGAGTGGAGTGGGATGGGCTACTACTTACTACGTCAGTTCTAGTACGGGGAGTGATTTGAATGGCGGGACTTCGGCGGCTGCTGCGTGGCAGACGATTGGGCATGTGAATTTGCAGACGTTTTTGCCGGGGGATTCGGTTTTGTTTAAGCGGGGGGATGTTTGGAATGAGAGTCTGGTGCCGGGTTCTTCGGGTAGTGCCGGAAATCCGATTGCGTTTGACGCGTATGGGACGGGAGCGGCGCCGAATCTGACGGGATATTACGCGGTGCCGTCATCGGCCTGGGTGAACGTTACGGGGAATGCGTGGAAGGCGCCGCTGCCGTCGACGTTCACGGCGGTGAATTTTTGTTTGTTCGGGTCGATCTGGGGGCAGAAAGTTCCGTTCGGGACGGGGAACCTGACGGCGCAGTGGGATTTTTATCTGGCTAGTGGATTTTTGTATGTGTACTCAGTAGGAAATCCGGGAGCGAATCCGAGCCTGTTGCCGATTGTTCCGATGGCGTTGAGCAATGTGCCGGTGATCAATGTGAACGGGCAGACGTGGCTGACGTTTCAGCATTTGCTAGTGAACTGGTTTGATCAGTATGGGGTGTACGTACAAGGGACCAGCGATCATCTGGTGTTCGCGAATATGGAATCGGACTCGCTGATTCCTCAAGGCACGCAGCCGCTGGGGTTTTACGTAAACGAGAGCGCTCCGGGGCCGGGGGACGTGAAGATTTACAACTCCGAGGCCAACGCGAATTATGACGGATTCCGCTTCGACGACGCGGCTACGGCGATCACGATGGTGAACGATAAGGGTTATGCCAATCGCGACGGGGCTTTGGTCGATAACCTGACGTATATCGTGACGGTCGGCGGAGTGTTGACGACGATCGACGATACCCCGGCGGTGACGTATTCGAACTGTCATTTTTATGCTTCGAGCCTGGCGCTGGCGGGATCGACGGACGTGATCTGGCCGACGGGAGCAGCGGGTCCGACGGCGGGCGTTTGGAATGTGCCGGCGGATACGCCCCCGATGGTGCAGGCGTGGCAGAGGTATCCGGCACGGGTGACGCTGACGGTAGATGACATCGGGATGACGCCGGGCGCGGATGTGTACTACGGGGGCACAGTGCTGCCGATCGCGGCGACGGCGGGAGTTGAGGTGGGCACGGCGATTACGGTGGGATATACGGCGACGATCACGCCGATCATTTCGGAGATCCAGGGATGGATCAATGCGGGGCGGGATGTGACTTCGCATTCGATTTCGCACACCTATTACACGAATACGGACGCGCTGGATCTTGAGTACACGGGGAGTGGGACGGCGGCGACGCTTGCGATCAGCGGGAAGGTGTTGACGATTACGGTGACGGGCGCGGCGGACAGCGTGAGTTACAACCTGGCGCAAGGGGATGCGCAGGGGACGATTCTGGGATTGTTCTCGGCGCTGAATAATACCGGGAAGTTTTCGGTGGCCTTGTCTCCGCTGCCGTGTCAGGGGCCTTATGGGACGGGTTGTTCGGTGTATACGGCGGCGGCGCTGTTGTCGCAGGATCTGGCGGATGTGAGCGGGCAGGATGTGAAGAGCAGCGTGTATCACGCGCAACTGGACGTGACGCGGCTGACTACGGATGAGATCACGCTGTCGCGGGCGTGGATGACGGCAAATCTGACGGGGCTGCCGGCAACGCCGGTGTATGTGTATCCGGGCGGATATGAGACACCGACGATGCAGGGGATTACGGCGGGCATACCTTACGGCGGAGCGCGCGGGGCGCTGAAGGAAGACCTGGGGACGAAGGATACTTACGCGAGCGGGTTCAATATCCAGAATGTTACGAGTTTTGGAGTGAATCCTTCATGGCAGGGATTGCCAGCTGTGTCGCTGCAGCAGAAAGTGCAGGCGCTGGTTTGGAAGGAACAGGTGTGGGGAGTGCCGTGGGGGATTTTCTGGCACTTCAATGCGGCGACCGGAATCGGCGAACTGAGCGCGACCGAAGTCACGAACATGATCGCGGATTTTCAGACGAGCGGGGCGACGGTTCTGACGAATACGGGGCTGGTGAACTGGCTGGCTACGGGAACGCAGGAGACGGGGACGGACGGGAACGCTTATTACAAATCTCCGGCGACGAGCATGACGCTGGACTTTCGTCCTACGGCGACGTCTCCGGTGGTGGATGCGGGGGAGAATCTGGGGACGGCGTATGCGCTCGATATCAACGGAATCAATCAGAACAGTTATGGGAGCGGGTGGGAGATCGGAGCGCATGCGTATATTCCGGGGCTGACTTACGGGCAGAGCAATCTGCCGGCGGGATCGCACTTCGCGGTTGGAACGACGCAGAACGCGGGGACGGTGCAGCTTCCGGTGAACTGGGCGACGCCGGGCGAGATCAATCCGCCGGGCGGAACTTACGATGTGACGCGGACGGCGACTACGTTTGCGCAACTGCAGCAGGCGGTTTGCGATTGGGTAGTGGCGCCGGACCAGTGGTGGCTGGTGCAGGTTCCGCATGGGACGGTCATCGATACGGGCGCGCCGGGATATACGTGCACGCAGCCGGGGAGTACGCAGGTTTTTTCGTTGACCCTGCTGACGAAAATTGTCGGTGGAGCGCAGCCGACGAAGTTTCTGGTCTTTGATTCGAACACGCCGCTGACTGCGGGGCAGACAGTTTGCTCCCACGGCATCACGGATGCGACGGCGACGCGGCAGCCGCCGAGCGGGGCGATCTCGACCTGGTGGCAGAGCGGGAACAATGGATGCTCGGACGACATCGGGTCGATGTGGACGCTGGAAGGAAACTGGACGCCGGGGAATTTGGGGCTGCTGATTCAGGCGGGACCGTGGGATGCGACGACGAACTTCGGACCGAGCCACTATGCGTTCAAGGACGCGGAGTTTCGTCCGATTACGAGTTTGTCGTTGGCGGGGTTTGTGGTGAATACGGATGTGGGCGCCGGCGGAACCACGCCGACGCTTTCAAGCCAGATGGCGTCGCACATTCATTTTGCGAATGTCTACGGACATAGTGATGCGACCGACTGGAATGGGAGCACGGGAGGGCCGGGAAACAACAAGATCTCGACCTTCCTGAAAATGACGAACTGTTCGTTCTGCTCGGTGACTTACAGCTATATCGACTACGTGACTTATACGGGGTCGGAGAGTCATGTGGTTAGCGCGGACAAAACTCCAGGGCCGCTGTTGATTGCGCACAACTGGCTGAGCGGAGCGTCGTCGGCTGTGTTTACGGGCGGGATTGCCGCGACGGATTCGTTTTATTCGGTGTTTGACCTGGATGTGTGGCAGAACCGGCTGACGAATCCGGTGAGCTGGGTGGGATCGGGTTATGGCGGGGCGGGACTGGTGATCAAGAACCGGTCGGAGATCAGGAGCTGTGTGCGATGTTTGTTCAATGGCAACATCGCCGAGTATGTGGATACGAGCGGGGCGCAGCAGGGGCAGTGTTTCACGGCGAATCCGCGGGCGTGCTCGAACAGTTTGCAGTGCGATAACTACCAGGTCGCGGTGCAGGACATTACTTATACGAATAATATTTGCCGGCACGCTTTGACGGGATTCACTTTGGCGGGGCGGTCGAATTATCCGGCGAATGGCGGCGGAACGGCCGGAGCGATACGGCGAGTCAATATCAGCAATAACCTGCTCTACGATTTGGGAAATGGTCCGCTGTATGACGCGGCGGCTACGGTCGCGTTTCCTTACGGGATGAGTGCGACGGTTGGAGGCGAGGCCTTTATCTGTTCGGGGAGCAGGAGCGGCGGGACGATCACGCTGAATTGCGCGACTGGACCTACAGGATTGTCGGAGGCGCAGATCAGTCCGGGGGATCCGGTGGTGGTTACGGGGTGTTCGGATTCGACCTGGAATACTCCAGGGGGAAATTTTACGACTCAGCGTGGGGCGCTCGCGCTGGCGGGGACGACTCCGACGGGGATGATCGTGGTTTATTCCAATTCGTCGGCGGTGAGCAGTTCGGCTACTGGGTGTGTGGTGCAGAACCTTGAGGGCTTCCCGGCTTATATGACGTTCGCGCATAACACGGTCGTGATGGAGACGACCGGAGGCGGCAGGAATAACGGGCGCATGTACAGCGGTTCGACGGCGACGATTTATTCGGACACGGGATGCAGCGGGAGCGGGAGTGGTCCGCAGAATTCGGCGACGATCACGGCTTTGACGCGCGCGGGAGGGATTGTTACCGCCGCGGTCAGCAGCACTACGGGATGGCCAGCGAATCTCAGTTCAGGATCGCAGACGATTGTGGAAGTGCTGAGCTCGGGAGATTTTACAGGGACGTTTTATTACCTGGGACAGAGCGGCGGGAATCTGCAATGGATGCAGGCGGGCGCGAACGAAACAGGGACGACGCTGGGGACGGTGCAGCAGATGGGGACATGTCCAGGGAACGAGTTCTTGCAGAACAATACTTGGAAGAACAACCTGCTGGCGTTTGATGTGGGGACGGCGGCGAGTTGTCCGGGCACTCCGAGTTCGGGGTGGACGGGATGGATTTCGCAGGGCGACGGAAATGTGGAGGGATGCACCTCGGGAGCGTCGGCGAACGGGTGCTCGGAGAATGAAGTGGATGTCAGTAATTCGGTGGTGAGTTATACGAATTTTCCGGGGCGATGTTCGGCGAAGTATATGGAGGTGGGTGGGGCGCATGCGAATGCGATTCCTCCGGTGACGTTGACGTTTCCGGCGGGAACGGCTTGTTCGGGTGCGACTGCGAACTCAGGCTGTGTTGGCATGACGGGGATGATGAATGGAGTGGCGTTCGATGCGGACGACAGCAATTATCACAATTATGTTCTTGCGCCTAGCAGCGTGTACAAGGGGGCGGGGGATGACGGGACGGATCTGGGGGCGAACATTTTGGCGATCGATGGGGCGCTGATGGGGGTGGTTTATCCGTAGGGTGTGGGGGCTGTCAAGTACCTCAGGGGCTAAAGCCCCTATTAAAGAGGAGGGAGCTTTATCGCAGCGCTAAAGCGCTGCGCCACCCAAAGACAAGACTTAGCGTAGCAGCTACTGCGCGATCAAGAACTCTGCTTAACAACACAAGAGCACGGGTTTGATGGCGACCGGGGGGCCGGGCGCCAGGGCGGAGGTATGTCTGAGTACGGTTCGAAGGAAAACAAACTGGAGGAGCCGAAGATGAAGTTGAAAAGCAGCAAGGGTGCGAGGGCAGCGATGGCGGTGGTGCTGTGCCTGACGATTGGGCTGGCGGGTTGTTCGACGGCCTGGATCGGTGAGGCGGAAGAGATTGTGGCGGCGATGCTTCCGGCGGCGGCGAACCTTCTGACGCTGGTGGCGGCGCTGGAGGGAAAGACGGTGTCGGCGACGGATCTGCAGACGATTCAGAATGCGGGATCGCAGGCGGGAGCGGACCTGCAGCTGATCCAGTCGCTGATTGCAGCTTATGAGAAGGCGGACGCGACGGCGCAGCCAGGCATTCTAAACCAGATTGAGAGCGCGATCGAGGCGGCGCAGGGGAGTCTGCAAAGTCTGTTGCCAGCGCTGCATATAAAGGATGCGGCTACTCAAGCGAAGATTTCGGCGGTGGTGGGGATTCTGCTGTCGGAGGTGGAATCGCTGGCGGCGGTGGTTCCGCTGGTGAAAGCGCAGGGGGCAGCGGCTAGTGGTCAGGGGGCAGAGGTCTCGCAGAAGGCGGGAGGATTGACGCGGCCGCCGTTGTCGGCTCAGGAGTTTGTGATTTCGTACAACGCAGCGATGACGGCTAAGACGGGGAATGCGGATGTAGACAAGGTTACGGCAGGATTGAAGATTCATGAGCATGGGAAGCTGTCGGGGTTGCTGAGGTAGGGAGCAGTGATCAGTGGGCAGGGGTTAGTGAACAGCGACTAGTGATTTCCAGGTCTAGTCAAGATCCCCACCCTCTCGCAAAAGGCGCGAGAAGGGTGGGGCACCCACGTTGTGATCGGTGAGGACGGATGATCGGGGATTTGCGGTTGTTGGAACAACTCGGGAAGATGCTGGACTGGAGCGCCGGAGAAAAAACCGTGCGGGATGTGATGATCTCGAACTTGTTGAAGATCCGGCGGAAGGGTGAAGGCTTGGGATGGCTTGCGTTAAACCGGGCGCAGCAGGAATACTCGCGCGGGTGTGGACAGCGGAATATTGTGCTGAAGGCGCGGCAGTTGGGGGTCACGACTTATATTGCGGCACGGTTTTTTATACAGACGATTACGCGGCCGGGAACGCTGACGGTGCAGGTGGCGCATACGGAGGAATCGGCGCAGGCGATTTTCGCGATTGTGCGGCGGTTCCTGGATAATCTGCCGGCGCGGATGCGGCGAGGGGCGCTGCGGACGTCGCGATCGAATGTGCGGCAGTTGGTGTTTCCGGCGCTCGATAGCGAGTACCGCGTCGAAACGGCGGATGACAATGCGGGGCGGGGGATGACGATTCATCATCTGCATTGTTCGGAGGTGTCGCGGTGGCCGCGGGGCGGTTTGGAAACTTTGGCTGGGCTGAGGGCGGCGGTGGTTCCAGAGGGCGAGATCGTGCTGGAATCGACGGCGAATGGAGCTGCGGGCGTGTTTTACGAAGAGTGGATGAAGGCGGAGGAGACGGGGTATACGCGGCATTTTTTCCGTGGTGGTACGACAAGAGTTATCGGGAAGACGTGAGCCGGGCCGAGGTGCTTCCGCTGACGGATGAAGAAGAAAGCCTGGCGCGGGCGAATGGGCTGACGGAGAAACAGATTGCGTGGCGGCGAAAACAATGGAAGACGCTGCGCGGGCTTGCGGGGCAGGAGTATGCGGAGGACGCGGTGTCGTGCTTTCTGGCGTCGGGCGAGTGCGTGTTCGATATGACAGCGATCGAGCAGGCGGCGGCGCATGCGGGGCGGCCGATGGAGTCGCAACAAAACGGAAGGCTGGTAATCTGGTTTCCGCCGAACGCGGGCGGAGATCGGAAGTACATTATTGGAGTGGATGCGGCGGGCGGGGGATGTGAGGGAGATTACGCCTGTGCGCAGGTGATTGAGCGGACGATGGGATTGCAGTGCGCAGAGCTGCAGGGGCATTTTCCTCCGTTTGAGCTGGCGCGGCGAGTCGCAGAACTGGGGCGCGTGTATGGGAATGCGCTGGTGGCGGTGGAGCGAAACAATCATGGATACGGTGTGCTGGCGCACTTGAAGGAGCTGCATTACGAGAATCTTTTTGGGCAGGGTGGGCAGGAGGGATGGTTGACGTCGGTGGTGACGCGGCCGGCGATGATTGAGAACCTGGCGGCGGTGCTGGTGGCGCAGCCGGAGTTGTTTCATAGCCCGCGACTTCTGGGGGAGATGAAGACATTTGTGCGGCATGCCGATGGACATGCGGCGGCGACGGAAGGAGCGCATGACGATTGCGTGATGGCGATGGCGATTGCGCTTGGAGCGCGACGGGAAGATGCGGGGCGTGGGGCGCGGAAGAGGGCTTTGGAAATGGCGACCCTGGCGATGGGGTAGGCTGGGGTCAGGATGCAGTGGTCAGGGGTTAGTGATCAGGGGTCAGGGGTGTTCACTTGTCACAGCGGAAACGGGGGGAGTTGGAGTAAGATGGCGGGCTTTGCGGTGGATGGGTTTCTAAAAACTTGTGGCAGTGGTTGCGGTCCAACACGTTCGAAGGATGCGAGGCGGGGCGCAAGGGCACTTGATGCGCTGCTCCGATGGGCATTTCTACGTGGTGAAGTTTCAGAATAATCCGCAGCATTTGCGGGTGCTGGCGAACGAGATGCTGGCGACGCGACTGGCGGAGCGGGCGGGACTGCCGGTTCCGGCGACGGAAGTAGTGGAAGTGAACGAGTGGCTGGTGGAACATACTCCAGAGTTGCACGTTCAACTGGCACACAATGTGGTGAGGTGCAAGGCGGGGCTGCAATTTGGGTCGAGGTACGTGGTCGATCCGATGGTGGGGCAGGTTTGGGATTACGTCCCGATTGAAATGTTGGACCGGGTGCGGAATCTGGAAACGTTCGCAGGCATGCTGGTGCTGGATAAGTGGACGGGGAACGCGAACGGGCGGCAGGCGGCGTTCTGGAGACGGTTGCGAGAGAAAAAATATACAGCGTCTTTTATCGATCAGGGATATTGTTTCAATGCGGGGGAGTGGACGTTTCCGGATTATCCGCTACGCGGGGTGTATGCGCGGAATGAAGTGTATGGGGGCGTGCGCGGGTGGGAATCGTTTGAGCCGTGGTTGCCGCGGGTGGAGACGATGGATGAAGAAATTCTGTGGAGGCTGGCCAGTGAGATTCCGCCGGAGTGGTACGGCAGGGAGTGGGATGAGTTGGAGAAACTGGTGCGGCAACTGATTGTGCGGCGGGAGTTGGTGCGAGGGTTGATCGAGACTTTTCGCATCTCGCCGCGGAGACCGTTTCCGGGGTGGAGGGAACAGGGTTGACTCCCAGGAAACTAAGAGAATCGAAGCGTTCCCGAGTGATTCGGTAATGGTGATGCCAGAGAAGCGCAAGTTCGAATTCTTCCTGCTACGGTATGTACCGCACGCGGTGAGGGAGCGGTTTGTCGACTTTGGTCTGATCGTTACCGAGAAAGGAGGGGCCGGTTATGCGGGCGTGCGATTTACCGGCCACTGGCGAGAGGTGCAAAAGCTGGATCCGCAGGCGGACATCGAGTTCCTGGAGGCGCTGGAACGTGAGATTAGGGGACAACTCAGCACCTTGCAGGACCGTGAGATTCTGTTGCACTGGCTCGAGACCGCGTATTCGAATGCGATCCAGATCACTTCGGCCAAGCCGTTTCTCGCGCAGGACCCGGAGCAAGAGATCGAGCTGCTGGCTTCGGTTTATCTGAAAGATCTGACCGCAGGCGAGCATAGCCAGGGTAAGGCAAGTGGAAGGCAACAGATTCTGGGCGAAATGAGAAATCAGTTTGAGCGCTTTGGGGTTTGGGATTTGCTGACTCATGACCTGCCAGTGGCAAAGTACACGAAACCGGGCGATCCGTTCAAATTTGATTTTGGATATCCGTTGAAGGGCACGGGAGAAGTGAAATTGTTTCATGCGGTTTCGCTGAAGGCCAACGTGAACGGGGCAGTCACGCTGGCGGCGCGCTATCCACAGATTGCGCATGCGATGAGAAATTCGGCGGACCGGGTTGAGCCTACGCTGACCGCAGTAATCGACGTCGGAGTGAAACTTGCGGAATCCGAGACTGGATTCGCGCTGGGGATGATGCAGGATAACGGGATCAGAGTAAGGCCTGTGGGGGAGATGCCGGCGATTGCGGAAACGGCGCGGGTGGAGTTGGGTGCGTGAGCGTTCGGGAGAACATCATCGTGACAGTGCTCGTGATTCTGGCGCCGGTTGGTTTTGCCTACAGTTGGTATTTTTACTTGAAGCGCATGTCATGGACTTCGTCCGGGTGGCGTGGCCGCGTCACGCTGGGGTCGCTGGTATTGCTTTCATTCGCAATCTTGCTTTGGCCGATCACGCGAATAACGATGCCAGCGGGGGACTGGAGCACTTACGCTGGGGTGCGCGAGCAAGTGCATTGGGTTGATGCGGGGGAGCGGGTCGCTTCTAGAATCTTGTTAGCATCCCTTGCACTGAGTCTATTTGGACGACCGCGATTGATCTTGCCGATTGTTGTGGCATGTGTGGGAAGTGGGCTGTTTTGGATTTTCAGTGACATGCATTGAGTCCGGACCGGGTCGGATTGTGGCTCCGCTGCGGCGGGGCTTTTTTGTTGGGACAGATTCGAGACTTAACCGCAGAGGACACTGGGGTACACAGGGGAAGTCAAAATCCCCACCCTACGCAAGAAAATCGCGTAAGGGTGGGGCACCCTTGGGCGTTAATTTAGGAATCGACAATCATGAAAATTACAGAGACGTTGCGCGGCGCTTTGCGCCGGATTGCGGGAGTGTCTTCGTTGGGCGCCGCAGGTGCGCCTTCGGACGAGCGGCTGGCCAAGCTGCGACGGACCACGGCTTTGCCTTCGATCTTTAATTCTTATGGGCCGCTGGCCGATGCGATGCCGAAGCCGACGCCGTATAACCTGCGGCGGTTTTCGGAGACACCGATTGCGCGGCGGGCGATCAACTGCATCAAGGATCGCATTGCGGGGATGCGGTGGAGAGTGCAGGCGCGGCCGGGGCTATCGATTGAGACGATTCCGGATGGGGCGGTGCGGGCGCGGATTCTGACCGACAACTTTGATGCGCCGAATCCGGATGATTCGTTCCGGTCGATGGCGGAGCAGGTTTTGGAAGACATTATTGTGGGCGGGTTTGGGGCGATTGAGGTGCAGGTGAATCCGGGATGGGATCAGGCCGAGCTGCGCTCCGCCGGGCAGCCGGGGGCGGCTGTCCCCACACGCACGCCTTTGGTTTTGTGGCCGGTGGATGGGGCATCGATACGGATGAATATGGATTGGGATGGATCTCCGACATCGCAGCGGTATATGCAGGTTACGAACCAGTCGGGCGCTAAGTCGCAGATTGAACTGGATGACGACGAGTTGATTTATATCCGGCTGAATCCGCGAACGCATACGCCGTTTGGGTTGGGGCGGTTGGAGGTTGCGTTTGAGACGATCAATTCATTTCTGGGGGCGCACCGGTACGCGTCGCGGCTGGCTTCGAACACGGTGGTGCAGTATGCGTTGTGGTTGCAGGATTTGACACCGGAGCATCACGAGCGGTTGATCCGGTGGTGGCAAGACGAGATTGAGGGCACGGGGAAGGTGCCCATCCTATCGGTCGAAAGTAAGCCGGAGGTGCTGAGGTTCGGTGGAGGCACCGATGCAGATTTGCGCTTGCAGTGGCAGGAGTTTCTGCTGCGAATCGTCGCCGACGCATTCGACCTTCCTCCGTTTTATCTCGGGGTGGAGCGGGACGTGAATCGCTCCACCGCGGAGGAATACAACGACCTGGCGTTCCGGCAGGCGATTGTTCCAACGGCGCGGCTGCTGGCGGAATCGCTGACTGACTCGGGATGCGATTGCGAAAAAACTGGGGTGGAACGATCTGGAGTTTGTTTTTGCTGATGTGGAGACGACCGATCCGCTGGAGGAGGCGCAGATTCAGCAGATTCTGCTGCAGAACGGGGTGTTGACGGTGAATGAGGTGCGGCGGATGCGGGGGTTGCCGGAATTGGAGAGCAGTAGTCAGTGAACAGGGGCCAGGGGTCAGCAGTGGAGAGAAATGAAAGCAGGGTGCGATGACGATTGCATTGGAGAGCATGGCGGTGCAGATGCCGGAGGTGGAGGGGCATCCGAACCGGGCGGGGTTTCGCGGAGTATTGACGGTGGTCGATGTAGCTTCTCAGAAGGCACCGTCGGGGTCAAAGGGTCATCGAGTGATGCTGACGAGAGCGGCCGCGGAGGCGGCGCTTCCGTCGTTGTTGGGGATGGCGCTGGATTATGCTCCGGCGTTTGATCGGCATGATCAGCGGCGGAAGGTGGGCGTGATCACGAGCGCGGAGATTGTGGGGCGGAATCTGGAAGTGGGCGGATTCTTGTACGCGAAGGATTTTCCAGACATTGTGGAGGAGATTGGGCGGTCGGGACGGCGGCCACGGCCACTGGGCGCGCGAGAGAGTCAAAATCCCCAGGTCTCGGGGCACCCGGGTGAGGGGTCCAGGTTGAGGGCGTCGCTGGCGGAGGCAGTGCAGCGGGTTCGCGAGCTGATGGCGGAATTTCGAGGGACGTCCAGAAATGATTGTAGCGACAGTGGCGTACAGGCGGAGGACGGACTTGGAATGTCGTACGAAGTCACAGACGTGATGCTCGCAGATGTCAGGTCGCGCGTATGGATGCTGACGAAAGTTACGTTCACGGGAGCGGCGGTTCTGCGGAGGAACAAGGCGGCTTATGAGGATACCTGGATCGAACTCAGTGACTAGTGGATAGTGGCCATTATTGAGTAGGGAGGTTGGGATTTTGGAGGAGAAACAAACTATGAATGAAGAGATGACACAGCAATTGATGGCGACGGCGGAACGGCTGGCGAATGCGGCCGAATCGCTGGATCGCGTGTTGGGGCGGCTGGATGCGCAACAGGAGGCGCTGAACACGAAGGTGGATCGGATCGTGGCAGCGGTGGATGAACGGTCGTACGAACCTGAACACGGCGGGCAGGGGCGACTACAGGAGCGGGTGGCGGAGTTGGAGAAATCGAATTCCGATCTGAAGGCGCAGGCTGCGCGGCTGATGCGGAAGACGCTGCCTCCGATGGTGTCGGCGATTCTGGCGAAGAGCGGCGACCCGGAGGGCGAGAAGATCGACAAGGGTGTGCTGGATAAGTCGATGCATAGCCTGAGCGTGGAGCAGCGGATTGCGGTGAAGGCGGAGCTGGCGCGGGCCGGGATGATCGAGTAGGGCAGTTGCCAGGGGTCAGTGGCTAGTTGCCAGTGGGCGCGAAATTCTTCGCGCCTTTTTTATTGGGGCTGGGTGGTCGGAGAAAGAAGTCGAAATCCCCACCCTCTCGCAAAATGCGCGAGAAGGGTGGGGCACCCGGTTCCGACTGCTCAGGATGACGGGGCTTTCAAGGGATGGAGTTTTTGATCGAGGACAAATCTAAACCAAGGCAAATCGAACAACCAAGGCAAATCAAACTAGGAGAAAACATGAAGGGACAATTTTTGGATCTGATGGCGGCCGCCGATTATCTGGGGCCGGGTGCGATTGAAATTGACCGGTACCAGACGGAGATTTTCGACATCGTGCGGCGGCGGGGCATCTTCGGACAAAGAATCAAGCAGGTGCCGGCAACCGGGCATCCTTCGCGATTTTTTGAGGAGACGGCAATTGCGTCTCCGACGGCGGCGCAGGGGTTCATGGATCCGCGCAACATCGCACCGGTGGTGCAGGCTCCGACTCGCCTGGAGTTGGCGGTACCGCTGAAGGCGCTGGTGTCGCAGATCAACTACAACCTGTTCGACCTGGAAGTGACGTCACAGCAAAGCCAGTTCGCATATTTGCAGGCGAAGGACCTGGCTGATTCTGTGGACGGACTGCTGCGCACACACGATGTGGCGCTGTGGAACGGAACCGACACTTCGCTGAGCGCGCCAACCACGACGCAGTATTTCGGCGCAATCGGACAGATCGAGGCGGGCGGAAACACCGTGACCGTGGCGAAGAGCACTGGAACGATTGTGCAAACGTTCAAGACCGCCGTGGCGCAGATGGTATCGAACTCGTCGTACCAGGTGCGGCCAACGGCGATCTACGCTAATCCGATGCTGCTCGATCTGATCGACCAGGAAATGAAGACGGCGTTCAACGTCGTGCTGAATACGGTCGAGATCACGGGCGGTTTCCGGGTGAAAGCGCTATCGACGCAGGCGGGCGATCTGCCGTTGATTCCGGAGTGGGCGCTGGGGTACACGGGGACGATCGGTTCGGGAGCTGTGCTGCCGGCATACATCGTGACCGAGGATCTGATCGAGTACCACTGGCTGACCGATCCGAATCCACGGGTGTTCAAGCTGGGACTGCCGAGTGCGTTGACGCAGCAGATGGTGGTGGTGAAGTTTGGGGCTCCGGTGGTGAAGGGGGCGAACTTTGCGCACTACGAAGTGAAGGTTACGGACTAGGAAATCAGTTCTCAGTTCCCAGTTGTCAGTGGTCAGTTTGCGGGCTTCGTTTTGGCACGCCGACCGGATGCTGGACTGGGAACTGAGAACTTAGAACTGAGAACTCTTATGAATTATCTGGCGACTACGGACTACTTGACTTATGGGCTGAATGCGGCGACGGATCCGTCGTGGATTACGGCGGCGTCGGCGATCATCGATGCGCACTGCCGGCGGGTGACGCTGGGAGTGAACCAATATGAAGAGCGGCTGAAGCTGCCGCCGGAACTGAACACGGTACGGTTGAGCTATTTGCCGCTGGTAACGGTGGAGCCGGCGCCAACGGCGATCGTGTCGCTGCAAGGGCGATATGGAATTCCGCGGCGCGGGGAGTGGCCATTTCCGGAGCTGAGCCTGGAGTTTGCGCTGGTGTTTGCGCTGCCGGGGATGTGGACGGAGATCGATCCGACCACGATTGATATTTGGACGGAGAGCGGCGAGTTGACGTTTCCAGTGAATGCGCTGGGACTGTTTTTCAACGAAGTGGATGTGGTTTACAACGCGGGGTGGAGCACGATCCCGACGCCGGTGCAGGTGGCGTGCGCGCAGATTGTGAAGAATGCGCAGGCGACGCCGGGGCTGAACGTGCAGTCGAGCCAGATCAATCAACTGCGGCTGCAGTATTTTGGGCCGACGCTGGTGGATGACATGGTTAGGAGTTTGCTTGCGCCTTACGTATCGCAGAAGGGCGCGTAAACAGGCGTCAGGGGTCTGATCGGAGGGATTATGGGGAGCGGCGGGGGAATCTGTGGGGATGCATTGGTGCGGGCGGCTACGGCGATGTTGACCGCGCTGGGCGGAGATCAGGTCAGCCTGTTGCTGCCTGCGACGGCCACGGCGGGCGACACGGCGGGGCAGTTGGGGCTGGTCGATCCGGGAGTGCAGAACGTGGTCATCACGCCCGTGGTAACGCAGAACCTGCCGACGGGGAATTCGGGGCCGATGCGAAGAATCGAATTCACGCTACCGGCTTCGGTGATCGAGGCGCAGTTACCCAGCCTTGGGATGGGAACGGCGGGGGAGCTGTTTGCGGCCGCGCTCGGATTGATGTATGACGGCGACTTGTTTCACGTCGAGGCGATCGTGACCGAGAATTTTGCGGGGACAGCCTATTTTTACGTGGTGACGGCGGTGGAGTAGGTGTCGGGGGTCGGGCTTCAGGGAAAGAGAGTTTCTAGAACCCAGGACATAAGAGTCAAAATCCCCACCCGCTCGCAAAATGCGCGAGAAAGGTGGGCACCCACTTCTTAATTGTTGTTCGCGGTGAACGGCTGAGGGCTGAATTTATGCAATTTGCTAAGGACAGTTTTTTTGTGGCGCTACAGCAGAGGCTGGCGGGGCTGAATCCGGCGCGGACGGTGACAGTGAACGGGGCGACGGTGCCGGCGATTCTAGTTGCGGAGAATCTGCCGCCGTCCTCTGCGGAGCCGCAGGCGAATACTTTCTACGTCGAGTGGGGCAGCGCGAAAGTGGTGGATGGTCATGCGGGCGACGCGGCGCTGATGAGCCTGGAATGCGTGATCTCGTATTACACGCTGGGAACCGTGCCCAGCATGGTGGACCGCGGACGTTTACTGGGACAACTCGATGACGAGTTACTCGGGATATGCCAGCCGCCGAACACGGAGAAGATGGATTACACGCAGTCTCCAAGCGCGGACCTGGGGACAAGCGTGTTCTGGAATCAACCGGAGTTTCAAGAGGCGACGGCGAGCGGTGTGGAGGAAAACACGGCTGCGTATCAGGGGCGCGCCGTGCGCCGGGCGATGTATGAGCAGTCTTACCAGGATGGGCGGGCGGAGCGGCGGGCGGGGTTGACGGTTTTTTTCTTTTCGGAGGTGACGTTGCTATGAGCACTTCTCCGTTGCGGGCGGCGATGGTTCCGGTGACGCGGCAGATGCGGGCGTACTTTGCGCCGGTGAACCGGGCGAGCGAGACGCCAACAGTTTTCGATCCAGGATTGAGTGGAGTGTTCGCGCTGGACGCTCCGCCCTCCCCGTGGCTGGATCTGGGATGGATCGCAAACTTCGAGCGCTGGTACGACACGCCGACGGATGTGGTGCAATCGGGCGCGAAGGCGATGGCGACGATGCAGTTTCGCGGGCCGCTGGAGGCGCGCGTGGCGTTCGATTTCAGAGAGTGGGGCAAGTTGCAAATGGCGCTGGCCGGAGGGTCGGAGCATATGAACGTGCTGGCGCCGGCATCGGGGAGCGCGTCGCCGGCGCCCTCGGGCGGAATTCCGGCGACGGCGGTGGCCGTGCTGACGGGGTCGACGGCGAGTGAACTGGTATTCGGCTCGGGCGCGGCGAGCACGTTTTCGGCGGGATGCCTGGTCGCGGTGGATCTGGATTACGAGGAGCAGATCGGATATGTGGGATCGGGAATTTCGGCGGCCTATGTGAGCAGCGCGGCAGCGGTGAACAACGACGCGAATTATGTTCGGCGCGTGACGTTCAACGTGGGACGCGTGGTGGAGGTAACGACGAATTCAGTGTTGTTGTCGCAGCCGCTGCTGGGCGGAACTCCGGCAGCGGGCGCGTCGGCGCAGGTGGTGGTCGCGTTTGTGGATCGCGAGGGTGGGTCGTTTTTTCAGGAATGGTCGGCGCTGTTTGTAGTGGAGGAAGAATCGGGCGGGCGGGTTTGTTTTTACTATCCGCGACTGAGCCCGAGTCCGGGGCAGGGATCGAACGGCTTTAGTTGGGGATTGACGGCGGAGTCAGGGACGAGCAAGAGCACGAGTGGGACAGCCGGATCGGGGAAGAGTTTGAAAAGTTCCTCCAAGGGGTTTGTTCGGGAGGAAGTGGTGGCGATTGGAAGTTCGCTCGCGGCGATTTCGTTGCGGGCTTCGTTTATGGCGCTGCCTTATAGCGATCCGAACGATGGGCAGACAGTGCTTTGCTATCGGAGCTATTTTCCGGCGGGGTTGGCGCAGGCTTATTAGGAGCAGTGGTCAGTGATTGGTGGTTAGGGATCAGTGTCTGCTTGGTGCACACAATTTCATGAAACTTACGATTGACAATCTGCAGGGGGGTGGGGCTGTGGATTACACGGCCGCGCTGGATGGGACGGTTGCGCCCCGCGTCGAGCGGACAATTAATTTACCGGCTCAGTTGCGCTGCTGCGTGGTGGCGACTGTAGCCGGTTTTGTAACGCCTGTGGTGGGGGCGCGGGTGGTAGTGGCGAAGGCGAATGCGACGTTGTTGTTTACGGGTTATCTGACTGAGTCTCCGCAGTTGGAATACCTGGGGCGGGGCGAGCAGGGCGCTGTGTACCGGTATTATCTGGCGGCGGAGAGCGACGAGGTGCTGCTTGATCAGAAGGCACTGCCGAACCGGGCGCCGTTTGTGAACCGGAGCGCGGGGGCGGCACTGCGGCAACTCGCACAGGATCTGCTGGCGGGAGAGTTTGATACCAGCGCGGTTGCGGCTGTGGACACGCTGGCGGCGTATGAGGTAAATCCGCAGAAGAAGTTTTCGTATCACGCGGCGGAGATTGCGCTGGCGGCTCGGGCGAGCTACCGGGCGATGAATGGAGCGTTGATACTTGCTCCCGTGGGAGCTGCGGGTTATGCGATCAGCGAGAGTGACGCTAATTTTTCGCCGATGGGATTGAAACTGATTTCACCGAACATGCTGGCCAATGACGTCACGGTGATGGGGCTCGACGAACCACAGGCTTACGTTCGAGACTACTTTGCGGGCGATGGGCTGAGCCTCGAATTTTATTTATGGCAGACGCCGTTCCAGCAGGGCAAGCCAGCGTTGATTGACGAAGAGTTTGTGGGACCGGGGCTGGATGTGACGACGTGGGTGGTGAACGATCCTTCAGCAGCGGTTTCGGTGGTGGCGCAGACGCTGCAGGTGGCCGGCGGCACGGGGCTAGATGGGCAGACTACGGTTGCCTTCATTGAGCAGATTGAAATGGGCGGGGCCCTGGAGTTGCAACATGGCGATGTGAGTTTCACGGCGGCGTCGCAGGGCGTGATTGGCGGGCTTTATGCGGGGGCAATTTCGGCGATGGGATGCCTGGCGGGATTTCAGATCACGCCCTCAGGAGCGGATTCGAATATACGGGCGCTGATCAGTGGAGTGGCGACCGGGCCGGTGATGGCGACGACGGCTGGACATCATTACGTTTTCACGACGTATTTGTATTCGATGGAAGTGTACCGTTCGGGCGAAACGTTTCATTCCTCGGCGCATCCGGCTGGAAGCGGGTGGGGCGGAGCGGCGGTCGCGGCGGATGTCAGAGTGGTGTTGGAAGTTCAGGATATTGACCCGACGGATGCGGCAAGCATGGTCGCGGAAGCGATGGTGCTGTATGACGACGTGATCGCGAGTGCGCCGGGATTCTGCACTTATGCGCTGGTGGATGCGATCAGCATGCAGTGCAGCATCGCGTATACCTATGTGGCGCACATTTCGCTGGCGGAAGTGCGTATGGCTCTGCCGAGCGCGAGCTACGTGACGCAGGTGGTGGGATCGCTCTCGGACGGGGCGGAGTGCGAGATCGCGGGTTCGACGACTCTGGATTTCTATCCGCAGTACGTTCCGCCGCTGAATGCGTTGATTGTGGCCAGCTACCGGGGATCGGGGCGGGCTGTCGCGGAGGTGGTAAACAGCGCGAGTATTGCGAGCCTGGCGAGCGGCGCGGATAACGGAACGCGCGGGCTGACGCTGGCGATCAAGACTCCGAGCGCGCGGACGCAGGCGGATTGCGAGAATGCGGCGCTGGCGATTCTGGATGATGCAGTGGAGACGGCAGCGTGGTCGGGGACTTACGAGACGTGGAGCGACTTTCTGCCGGGAGGCGCGGGAGATATTTTTCCTGGAGATGGGGTTCCGGTGAATGTGCCGTCGCGGGCCGCTGTGTTCAGCGCGATTGTGCGGCAGGTCACGATTGATGTGACGGATCCGGCGGATGATCGCGGGATGTACACGATCGAGTTCGCCAACGATCTGGCAGCTCCGCTGGCGTTGCAGGACGCGGCGAGCGCAACGGTCGTTCCGCTGCAGGATTTGCCGGTGCAGCTTTCGACGGCGCAGGTAGGCGCATATTACCTGCAAAATCTGACGGAGGCGCAGATCACGGAGGTGAGCGGGACGACGGCGGCGGTGGACGCGGGGATGACTCCGCCGGCTGGGTGGGGAATTGAGGTCAGGGCCAACGACTATAGCTGGGGCGTAGGGAACGATCGCAACCTGCTGGGGCGGTTCACGACGGAGACGTTCAGCTTGCCGCGAGTCGCGCGCACACAGAATTATTTTCTGCGTTTATATGACAATTCGTCTCCGCCGCGATATTCGCGTTATGCGGCAGCCTTACATGTTGACTACCCGTTATGAACGACGAAGATGATCTTCGCGACAGGCAGAGACAGACGCTGGGTGGAGTGAAAGCGCAGCGGACGGGGCCCTATACCGCGAAAGATTTTCAGCTCGAGGTGCTCGGGCAACTGGCGGAAATGCAAGCGGTGACGGAAGCTCTGGACCAGGCCTTTAGAAATCAGATCAGGGCGAGCCACGAACAGAGCAACCTGCTGCGATTCGACGGCCGGACGCTGGTTGCGATTGGGGCGATCGCGCTCTCGATGACCGGCTACGTCCTGCAGGACGCGAGGAACTCGTCGCGACGCGATGCCGAAATCGAGACTACGAAAGCGATGGTCACGAACATGGCGTTGATAGAACAAGCGAACACCGAAGGGCGGATCAGGACCCAGGTTCAAATTGTCGACTTGCGCGAGGGACAGGTTGAGATTAAGGCAATGATGCAGGAGCACGAGAACGTGAGCAAGAAACCTGCGGCGAAGAAATAGCTTTACGGTTCAGATTCCGTGAATCGCGAAGTGCTCATCCACTTTTCAATCGATTTCACACAAGGACGAAGGAGAACAAATTGACTTCAACACCTAGCACGACGATTATCAGCCACTTGAAAGCTCTCACGTTGCCGACCGGCAACACATTCAAAGCCGCGAATGCCGGGGGCATCGACATGGCGGGCATGCTGAGCCTGGCACAATCGAAGGCACTCGAACTGAAAGCCTGCCTCACCCTGCTGGTGCGGGCAACCGACGCGGCTGACGGGAACCTGGCGACACTCGACAATATTCTGGCGAGCCTGACGTAGGCAGTAGGTTCGCTCCGGAATTACCCGTGATGGGATACCGATCGACATGGAGGGAGAATGAATTTTCTGGAACAGTTACTGCGTGGGATAGCGTTTGTCCCTGCGTTGGTCAACGCGATTGAAGGGTTCTTCGGCAATCGGTCGGGGCCGGAGAAGAAAGATGCCGCGATGAAATTTCTGCAGAATGCGCTGTCCACGATCGATGCTGTGGCGGACAGGGAAATCGTCGACCCCGAGAAGTTCAAGAATGGAATAGGTCTTGTAATCGACGGCGTCGTGACGTGCCTTAACGCCTCAGCCTGGGCGAAGGGCGGTCAGCCCTCGACTGTCGGGCCGCAGTCGTAAGATGCACTCACGAGTCAAAAGCCCCACTTCTCGCGCAAAGAACTCGCGAGAAATGGGGCACCCAGTTGTCTACTCATTTTCTATTCGGCTTCTAGCCGACTTCTTCGTTCCAGGTTTCGAGATTCTTCTTGACCTGGGCCATGAACTGGTCGGCGACTGCACCGTCGATCAAGCGGTGGTCGTAGCCTAGGGTCAGGTGAACGACGGAGCGAATCGCGATGGAATCGTTGCCGTCTTTGTCGGTGACGACGAGCGGCATCTTGGTGATGCCTCCGACTCCCATGATGGCGGAGTTGGGCTGGTTGATGATGGGCAGTCCGAAGACGGCGCCGAATTGGCCGGGGTTGGTGACGGTGAACGTGGATCCCTCGACGTCTTCGGGCTTGAGTTTCTTGGTGCGAGCGCGCTCGCCGAGGTCGGTAATGCCGCGCTGCAGGCCGAGGAAGTTCAGGTCGCCGGCATTCTTGACGACGGGAACGATGAGTCCCCAGTCAAGGGCGACGGCGATCCCTACGTTGATGTTGCGGTGGTAGCGGATGTTATCGCCTTCGAGCGATGCGTTAATGATGGGCCACTGTTGCAGGGCCATGACGGCGGCGCGCACGAAGAACGGCATGAAGGTGAGGCGGGCGCCGTGGCGCTGTTCGAATCCGGATTTTTGTTTGGCGCGCAGGTTGACGATGCGGGTGAAATCCACTTCATACATGCAGTGGACGTGAGCGCTGGTGCGGCGCGACTCGATCATGTGCTTAGCGATCAGCTTGCGCATGTTCGTCATGGGCACGAGATCGCCGGGGAACGGAGCGGGCGCGGCGGGACGCGGCGCCGGCGCTGAAGGTGCGGCCGTGGGTGCGGCGGACGGAGTTGGAGCGGGAGCCGACGGAGAAGACGACTGGCTCTCGATGAAAGACATAATGTCCTGCTTAGTAATGCGGCCGCCGAGTCCGGTGCCGGAGACTTGGGAGAGGCTGACTCCGTGTTCGCGGGCGATCTTGCGGACTAGCGGCGAGGAGCGGGCTTCTTCGTCATCTTCGTGCTCGGCGGGGGTGGGCGGAGCAACGGGTGGCGCGGGAGCAGGCGCGGTCTTCTTTTCTTCTTCTACTGGCGGAGCGACTGGAGCGGGCGCGGCTTTTGCAGGAGCAGCCGCAGGTTTGGCCGCGGCGGCTTCGCCATCGACCGCGATGGTGCCGACTACTGTGTTCACGCCGACTGTGGTGCCCTCGGTGACTTTGATTTCCTGAAGAACGCCGGAGGCGGGTGCCGGGATTTCTGCGTCGACTTTATCGGTGGAGATTTCAAAGAGAGGCTCATCGCGCTGTACTTTGTCGCCGGGCTTTTTCAACCACTTGGTAATAGTGCCCTCGACGATGGATTCGCCCATCTGGGGCATGATGATGTCAGTTGGCATGAGTTCCTTCCATACGGCCCACGGCTTGCAGCGGTGGGCCGGACGCAACCAAATATTATAACGGGTTGGTGAGTTGAGGCGCGTTCCGCCTCGCAACGGGCTGTTGAAATATGCATGCTCATCGCAGTGCTAAAGCTATGCGCCACCCCTGATCGAGTTGTCCGTCATTTCCCGTTGCTCTTCTCACCCATCTTTTTTTCGTCGTCTTTCTTTTCGTCAGCTTCGGGTGCGATGTTGAAGCTGTTCTTCCAGTATTCCTGGACGGCGGGCGGGAGTTTGTCCATGTGGGAGAGGAGCATGGTGATCTTCCACATGTCCTGCTCGGTGAGAGTTTTGTCCCAGGCGGGCATGGCGGTGTAGCGCGAACCGGTGCGAATGGTATAGAAGATGTGCCATTCGGGATCGTCTGGCGGATCAGAGATGAGATTCGGAGCCGGCGGATAGAACGAATGGGCCAGCGATGAGGGCTTCTTGTCGAGGCCGCCGTGGCAGAAGGCGCAGTTCATGGTGTAGAGCTTCATGCCGTCTTCGAGATATTGATCGGTGGGTGTGAGCGGGTTGACGACGTGCGGGGCGTGGCGCTCCATGGATGCGTCCATGGCACCGTTGGCGAAGCGGGTTTCCAAGTGTGACGGTTCGACGTTGGCGGCTGTGGGAAAGAATCCGAGCAGGGCGAAACCGAGTCCGCCAAGGATGAGTACGATGAGTGTGATGATGACACCGAGAAAGAATTTGCCCATGGGGCCTCCGGGGGTATTGTGGCAGATGGGCGGGGTGGGGCGCTAGGTGGGGGAATTTTGCGATGCCCGCGAACCCAAGGTCCCTCGACTACGCCAAGCGATTCGCTTCGCTCATCATTGGCTCCGCTCGGGATGACAGGGTGGAGATGATGGCGGACGAGGCGTCCGCCCCTACATGATTCGTAATGATTACGAACTTCAATAGGCTTTCAGCTTCCGGGATTCGCGGACTACATCTCCTACTTTCGGCAGATAGTGCTCTTCCTGCGGTGGAGAGAACGGGATCGCTGAATCGAGGCCGGCGATGCGGACTATTGGGCCATCGAGATCCTCGAAGGCTTCTTCGTTGATGATGGCGGCGATTTCTCCGGCCAGGCCTCCGGTGCGGGAGTGTTCGTGGAGGATGATTACTTTGTTGGTCTTCTTTACGGTCTTCGCGATCGCTTCGCGATCTAGTGGGGAGACAGTGCGCAGGTCAAGGATTTCCAGGTCGATTCCTTCTTTACTTAATATCTCGGCAGCTTCGAGCGCGGAGTGGACCATGGCGGCGTAGGTGATCACGCTGAGGTCGCGGCCTTCGCGGACTGTATTCGCTTTGCCGATGGGGACGACGTAATCTTCCGCGGGGACTTCGCCTTTGATGCGGCGGTATAGATATTTGTGCTCGAAGAAGATGCAGGGATTGTTGTCGCGGATGGCGGCTTTGATGAGGCCCTTGGCGTCGTAGGGCGTGGCGGGGCAGATGACCTTGAGGCCGGGATTGTGGACGAACCACATCTCGGGATTTTGCGAGTGGAAGGGGCCGCCGTGAACGTATCCGCCGCTGGGGCCGCGCAGAACGATGGGCGCGGGCGCTCCCCAGAGGTAATGCGTTTTCGCGACCATGTTGGAAATCTGGTTCATGGCACAGGGGATGAAGTCCATGAACTGAAATTCGGCGACCGGGCGCATGCCGGTGAGCGAGGCTCCGAAGGCCGCGCCTACGATGGCGGACTCGGCGATGGGAGTGTCGATGACGCGCTCGGGGCCGAAGCGGTCGATGAAACCGTCGGTGACTTTGAAGGCTCCGCCGTAGATGCCGATGTCTTCGCCCAGGCAGAAGACGGATGGGTCGCGGTCCATTTCTTCCCAGATTCCCTGGCGGATGGCTTCGAGGTAAGTGAGTTGGGGCATGGCGTTGGCTTAATCGAACTTTGGATTTGAGCCCGAAACAGTATTAAAATCTTATCAGAGTGTTGTGAAGTTTATTGTGTTTCCCATTCCGGTTGCAAAAGTTGGCACTGGCCTTTTTTCCACATTGACTTCAATCCCTGATATCACTAGAGTGCATCGTACTCATTACCTGCGCGTTCCCCCGCGCAAGCGCTGCCGGAAGGCGGTCCTACTATGAATGCGGCGATTTTGCAAAAAGAGAACGAAATAGAGAAGGCTGTGCTGGACATCGCTCAGCCGGGCGAAGACTACAAGCCGTTAGACCTAGTCGATCGCGTTGCGGCAAATCGGGGGAATGCCAGCTGGAATCGGGACTTGGTCCTAGAAGCGATTTGGCGCCTCATTTCTGAGGGGAAGCTGCTCCTATCCCAGCAGCGCACGCTACGTCGTAAGTCCTGAGTGACATTCCCTTCCGCCCTCACGCGGGAGGATGAAGCTTGATTCAATCTAAGGAGACGAAGAAAAAGGCCGATGCTCGCTACGAGCGCTTCCACTCGGACAGCCCACCAGATAACCGCAATGACGGTCAGCGTGATAGAGACAGGATCCTCTATACCTCTGCCTTCCGCCGCCTAGCCGGCGTGACGCAGGTCGTTTCCGCGCACGAAGGGCATGTCTTCCACAATCGCCTTACACACTCCCTAGAGGTTGCCCAACTTGCGCGCCGCGCGGCGGAAAAACTCGCGCGCGAACAGCCTAAGGTTGCACGATCGCTGGGTGGCATCGATCCGGACATTGCGGAGGCCGCCTCTCTTGCCCATGATCTTGGTCACCCACCTTTTGGGCACATTGCGGAGGAAGAACTTGATCGTCTCTTAGTTCAAGACGACATTAAAGATGGGTTCAATGGGAATGCACAGTCTTTTCGGATTATTACCCGCCTTGCACTGCGGCGCTCAAATCCTCCCGGTCTCAATCTTACTAGAGCAACATTGAACGGCGTTCTTAAATATCCCTGGCTACGATGTGCAGGCGGGGAGCGATCGGAGAAGTGGGGTTCCTATGAGTCGGACCGTGACGTCTTTAATTGGGCCCGCCAAGGGCATCAAGATAACGTAAGGTCCATCGAAGCGGAAATAATGGACTGGGCTGACGACGTAACTTATGCAGTGCACGACGTAGAGGACTTTTATCGAGCCGGGCGAATTCCGCTAGATCGACTTAAGAACGATCCGCATGAGCGGGAGCGATTCCTGACGTTCGCTGGCTTAAGATACAAAGGCCGCGAGCTAGAGTGGGAACTGGTTAGGGAGGGATTCTCAGAGCTTCTCACCTACCTTCCTCTTACTGAGCCATTTTCGAGTAGCCGAAACTTGCGAGCCGCTCTGCGGTACATGACCGGGGTCTTGATCGGCAGGTACATCAGCGCAATAAAGCTGAGGCAGGCCACGAGCATGAACTTCTGTCCGCTTAGGTTCGATCCTGTCCTAAGATCGGAAGTGTGGATGTGGAAACAGCTAACTTGGTATTACGTCATCAGCAAACCCAGCCTAGCAACTCACCAACACGGACTGCGTCGAGTCATACGTTGCCTTTATGAGACTTTTCGCGACGCTGCCATCGCGAAGGAATTCAGCATCTTCCCGGCTGGATTCCGTGAGGAACTCGAGCAAGCGGAGGAGGACTGGGACCGTAGCTGCCGTCGCATTGTCGTAGACCTCATCGCGGGCATGGCTGAGCGCGAGGCAATCGTCATGCACAATCGCCTAATGGGCACGGCTCCCGGCTCGGCGTTGGACCATGTGGGATATTGATTCTGCGTCGGTCTTTACTTTAGGTGCACGGCGGCTTCGGTGGCCTTATAGGTGCCGCTTCCCTTCTTCACTTTTGGCATGCCATATTTTGGTTTGATTTCGTGGCAGCCGTTTTCGCAGTAGACGCCGCCTTCGGCGGACTCGGGCGTGGGCATCGGCGAGTTCACGGCTATTTCTCTTTCTTCTTCGATGATTCGCTCTACTTCTGAAATCAGGTCAGCATTTTCTTTCGCGCTCAGCCACTTCTTCGTGTTGACTAGGTAATTTTCGAAACGGGCGATCGGGTCGCGCTTCTTCCAGAAGTCGAACATTGGCTTCGGCACGTAGGAGGCGGCGTCGTGGATGGCATGGCCTTTCATGCGCATCATTTTGGCTTCGATTAATGTCGGGCCTTCGCCGCGGTGGGCGCGCTCTGCGGCTTCGCGGGCGGAATCGTAAACCTGGCAGGCATCGGTACCGTCGACGATCACGCCGGGGATGCCGTATCCGATGGCGCGTTCGGCTAGGTCTTTGCAGCGGTATTGCATTTCTGACGGCGTGGAGTAGGCCCATTCGTTGCTCTCGACGAAGAGCACGAGGCCGAGATTTTGTACGGCTGCGAAGTTGATGCCTTCGTAGGTGACGCCGGTGGACTGGCCTCCGTCGCCGATGTAGGTCATGACGGCTACGTTGCGACCTTGCAGGCGCGCGCCTAGCGCTACGCCTGAGAGCACGGGAATTAAGTCGCCGAGCATGGAGATGGGCGAGACCATGTTGCGTTTTTCGATGTCGCCGAAGTGCGAGGTGCCGTCGCGGCCTTTGGTCGGCGAATCGGCTTTGGCCATGTATTGCATCATGGTGTCGCGGGCGGCGAATCCGCGAACGAGGAGCGATCCCTGATTGCGGATCATGGGCGCGAACCAGTCGTCTTTATCGAGCGCGTAGGCGGAGGCGCAGGAGCAGGCTTCCTGGCCGAGTCCGAAATAAACTCCGCCGACGACTTTGCCCTGCTTGTAGAGATTTTCGAGCGCGACCTCCATTTTGCGGTTGAGCAGCATGAAGCGGTAGATCTGAATGCACTGCTGCTTGGTCAGATATTTCGAGTCGCGGATGGGGGGAACGGGAGCGTTCAGGTCGCCTTCTACTTCGTAGCGGACGTGCTCGGTGCCGGTTTTATCTTTCTCTATCGTTTGGCGGACCGACAGGTTCGGGTGCTCCTGTCGAAAGTCGGGGATGCTGTAGGTGCGGAGGTCGTGGGCAGGAGAACCTGTCGAGCTTCGCTCGACCGGGCGGACGAGGGCGTCCGCCCCAACGTGAGCAGTGGTAGACCGTGATCCGTTACGCGAACGGTTGCCGTTGGGGCCGGGTTTCGATGTTGATTTCCGTTTCTTGATTGCCATGGCGAAGCCGTCAGCTGATGGTATCGCGGGAGTAGGGGATTGGGCTAGGGCGGCGGGTTAGTGCGTGTTATCTCTAACGACGATATGGCTGGCCGATTCTACACACACCATCTGCATCTCTCCCTCTTTGCTCTTTGTGAAGGGGCAGACCTCGAAATCGCCAAAGACATCCCTCCCGTAGGCGTCGCCTCGCTTCTTGTACATGGCGTGGCCGAGATTATCGGGAATGAGTTCCTCGTTTTCGACCTCCAAAAGACGGTCCGTCCCGATCCGCCAAATAACTGTGCCGGCCCCATTCACGACGCGCACACGCCCGTGGATCTTGAAGCATTGGTCAACTACCTTCGGGCTGCCTTTGCATAATCGGCCTTGTTGGGCGCTCAGGGACATTGGAATGAGGACGGCAAGGAGTGCTAGGAGAAGTCGCTTCATCAGAGTTTCTCGACCGCTCAATGATCCCACGAAGCGTCTGCTGACATCAAAAACTGAGCTACGCCCAGGTTGGGTCGTCTTCGTTGTGGAGTTGGCGGAGTTCTGTGGGCGGTCTCATGGGAACGCCGACTGTGTTTCCTGGCAGGGCGTCGAGAGTTTCGATGCAGAGGATCTGGCTGGAAAATACTTTGCCGAAGTTGCGGGAAATGGATTCGGCTACGGCGTTCAGGTCCAGCGGCTTGCTGAGTTCTTGCTGCATCGAAGTCACGGGCTTTGTGGTGATGCCGCAGGGGATGATCAGGTTGAAGTAGCTGAGGTCGATATTCACGTTTAGGGCGAAGCCGTGGGAGGTGACGAAGTGGGAGATGTGGATACCGATGGCGGCGAGTTTGGCTTCCGCACTTGTGGTGGCATCGGCGAACAGCAGGTCCCTCGACTGCGCAGGGCGATTCTTCGAATCGTCCTGCTCCGCTCGGGATGACAGAGAGTGAGGATTGGTCCAGACGCCGGTTAGGCCGGGGATGCGTTTGGTTTCGATCCGGAAATCGGCGCAGGTGCGGATCAGGACCTCTTCGAGGCGGCGGACGAAATCTACTGCGCCAAGGTGTTTGCGGAGTGGCGCTGCATGGCCATGGTCGGCGCCAACATCAGGGCGAATCTTCAACTCGTGCTGGGACTCGCCCGGGCGGACGGGAGCCTGCCCTGAGCTTGTCGAAGTGGCGTCCGCCCCTACATGGGCGTAGGCGCGCAAGTCGAAGATTGGATAGCCGACGATTTGGCCGGGGCCATGGAAAGTGACGTCGCCGCCGCGGTCGCATTCGAAAAGTTCTACGCCACGCTGGGCGAGGATCTCGGGAGAAGCGATTACGTTCGCGGCTTTGGCGTTGCGGCCTAGCGTGATTACCGGCTTGTGTTCTAACAGGAGGAGGACGTCGCCGATTTTTTCTTCCTTGCGCAGGGCGACTAGCTGCTGCTGAAGGCGGAGGCCCGCGGCGTAGTCGATAGTGCCGAGTTGGAGGACTGAGATCACGGGATACTCGCGTAGTCGCTAAGCAGTTGCTTCTTGGCCGCTTCCAGGCGGTCTGGATGCCGGGAAGGAGAATTGATAACCGGAGACGTGCCGATGGCGACGATCGCAGCAACTTCCTCCAGGCTAAGTTCATCCGGCTGCTTTTCGAAATAAAACTGGGAAGCTTCGCTGAACCCCAAGCCATGCTCATAGGACAAATAATGACAGTAAAATGCGGTGCGCTGCGTCTTCGTAAAGTGCAAGGGTAGCAGGAGCTCCCACATCAATTCGTGGTAGTGCCAAGAGGCCATTCGCTGCGGATGTTTGATTTCCCCAAGCAGCCGCGTCGCTACAAAAGTGTCAACTCTCTTTCCCTCAACCTTCCCGATGAAGTCCCTAACGTTTTGCGGCGGTTCTTTGTCTTCCGGCGCCATGCCCTGGTAGATCGAGTTCATTCTGGAAAGGCAAGGCCGAAACTCGTACACTTCGTAGAAGCCAGCGAACAAAATGAGCGCAGAAAAAACGGAAACGATAGATAGCGCGAGGAATTTGATGCTCTTACGCATTGATTGCGATTCCGTACACGCTGTTCGAGGCGTCCAGCATGGCCTCGGCCAGCGTGGGATGCGCGTGGATGGTCCACATCAGGTCTTCGACTGTGGCTTCTAACTCCATGGCCGTTACTGCTTCAGCGATTAGTTCGGTGGCTTGCGGGCCGATGATGTGGACGCCGAGGATTTCGCCGTAGTCGGCATCGCTGACAATTTTGATGAAGCCCTCGTGCTGGCCGACTATGCTCGCGCGCGAATTTGCGGCGAAGGGGAACTTGCCGATCTTGACGTTGTATCCAGCTTCGCGGGCTTTGGTTTCGGTCAGGCCGACGCTGCCGATTTCGGGATGACAGTATGTCGCGCCGGGGATGTGTTCGGGGTTGATCGGCTTGCCGGGTTTGCCGGCGATTTTCGCTACCGCGACGAGCGCTTCCATGGCGCCGACGTGCGCCAACTGCGGCGTTCCGAGCACGATGTCGCCGACTGCGTAGACGCCGGGCTCGGCGGTCTGCATCCAGGAATCGGTTTTGATGAATTCCCGGTCGGGCTTGATTTTCGTGCGCTCGAGGCCGATGTTCTGCGTGCGCGGCTTTCGGCCGATGGCGATCAGGATTTTCTCGGCTTCGATTTTCTGCTGCTTGCCTTCTGCCGTGATCGTGACTGCTACTCCAGTTTTCGTCTTTCCTACTTTGTCGACTTTTGCGCTGGTGTGGAAGTTGATGCCGCGTTTGCGGTAGACGCGGGCCAGCTCCTTCGAAACTTCCTCGTCTTCCACGGGGACCAGGCGCGGCAGCATTTCGACAATCGTCACTTCGCAGTCAAATGAGCGGTAGATCGAGGCGAATTCGACACCCACAGCTCCCGCGCCGACAATCACCAACGACTTCGGAAGATCCTTCAGGCTGAGAATTTCGATGTTGGTCAGGATGCGATCGCTGGCCTCAAGACCAGGAATCATGCGGGCTTCGGAGCCCGTAGCCAGAATTACGTTCCTGGTTTTGATGTGGCTGGCCTTGCCGTCGTTCGCGACTTCCACTGTAAGAACGCCGTTCTGCGCTCCGCCGGTGAGCTTGCCGTAACCCTTGATGGTCTCGACTTTATTTTTCTTCATCAGGAAGTCGAGGCCCTTGGTGTGCTTGGTGACGATTTTATTTTTACGATCCTGGATCGCGGCCCAGTTCAGCTTGCGGGCATCGACGCCCTCGATGCCGAATTCCTTTGCTTCTTTCAGGTGGTCCCAAAGCTCGGCGTTGAAGAGCAACGCCTTGGTGGGGATGCAGCCCACATGCAGGCAGGTGCCGCCGAGGACGCTATCTTTTTCGATCAGCGCGGTCTTGAGGCCGTATTGACCGGCTCGGATGGCGGCAGTGTATCCGGCGGGTCCGCTGCCGATGATGGCTACGTCGTAGATGGTTTCGGGCAAAGTGGCGCTCCTTAGTAAGTACAGATGATGAAGGGCAAACGTTTGATTCTAGAACAGGGCGGGAGCGGGGGCAAAACCGGGCGGGAACTCTGTGCGGGACTCGTGATGGCTACGTCAGGTATGGGTCCTTCGACTGCGCAGCAGCTTCCGCTTCGCGGAAGCTGCTACTTCGCTCAGGATGACAGTGCGCCTGGAGCACCGAAATTAGTTGCCTTCGTTGCTGGCGCGCTTCCAGTTGATCAGTTCGCCGATGGTGGAACTGGTGCTTGAAACCGGCTGCTTGTAGGCCTCGACTTCCGAACGCGAGGCTTCTTCGCCGACGGCGCGGATGCTGAGTCCGACTTTCTTTTCTTCTGGCGTCATCTTGATGATTTTGAAGTCGTGCTCGGAACCGGGCTCCAGCGTCAAGGGCTGGCCGTTGCCATCCACCGCTTCGGACTTGTGGCAAAGACCTTCGACGCCTTCCGCGATTTCCACGAACGCGCCGAATGCCGCCACACGCAAGACTTTGCCGTGGACGACATCGCCGACGTGATGCGTCGCGAAGAAGGATTCCCAGACGTCGGGCTGGAGTTGCTTTACGCCCAGCGACAGGCGGCGCTTATCGGGCTCGATGGCGAGAACGATCGCTTTCACGCGATCGCCTTTTTTCAGAACCTCCGACGGATGCTTGACGCGCTTGGTCCAGCTCAAGTTGCTGACGTGAACCAGGCCGTCGATGCCGTCTTCGATCTCAATGAACGCTCCGAAGTCGGTGAGGTTGCGCACGCGGCCTTCGACCGTCATGCCGACGGGGAATTTCTCATGCAGAGAATCCCACGGATTGGCGGCCAGTTGCCGCATGCCGAGCGAAATGCGGCGCTCGGTGGGATTGACGTTGAGCACCACGCACTCGACCTCATCGCCGACGTTGACCAGCTTCGACGGATGCTTCATCCGCTTGGACCACGTCATTTCGCTGACGTGAACCAGGCCCTCGATTCCCTGCTCGAGTTCGACGAACGCGCCGTAATCGGTGACGCTGATCACGCGTCCGGAGACGTGCGCTCCCACGGGATAACGATGTTCGGCATCGAGCCAGGGATCGGGCGTGAGTTGCTTGAATCCGAGCGAAACGCGCTGCTTGTCTTTGTCGTACTTAAGAACCTTGACTTGAATCTGATCGCCGACGTTGACCAGATCTTTGGGGTGAGTGAGGCGCCCCCACGACATGTCGGTGATGTGGAGCAGTCCGTCGAGGCCGCCGAGATCGACGAAGGCGCCGTACTCGGTGAGGTTCTTGACCACTCCAGTGAGGATCGTGCCTTCTTCCAGGTGTTCGAGCGTCTTCGAGCGCTTCTCGTTCTGCTCACCTTCCAGCAGTTCCTTGCGCGAGACCACGATGTTGCCGCGCTTCTTGTTCAGCTTGATGACGGCGACTTCGAGGGTCTGTCCCTTCATGCCGTCGAGATTGCGGATGGGGCGCAGATCGACCTGCGAGCCGGGCAGGAATGCATGCGCGCCCAGAATGTCGACGGTAAGTCCGCCCTTGATGCGGTCGATCACGGTGGCCTTGATCGGCTTTTTATCGTGATGCGCTTTTTCAATCTCTTCCCAGGCGTGGATGCGCTGCGCCTTCTGGTGGGAGAGATTGATGTAGCCCTCTTCGGCCTCTCCCTTGTCGCGCATCACGTCGATCTCGTCGCCCGGCTTGAACCTGGGCTTGCCCTCGTGATCGAGCACCTCCGAAAGCGGCAGCATGCCTTCCGCCTTGGCGCCGATATCGACGACCACGTGGGTTCCCGTCAGCTTGAGCACCGTGCCCTTGATGACGCGGTCGTCGGTGACAGCTTCTTCCGCTTCGGTGGTAAACGTTTCGAGCGCGGAGGCGAAGTCTTCGTTGTCGGCCGGTTTGTCGTCTGCTGCAGACGCGGAACCGGACGCGGAATGCGGTGTCTCGGCTGCTTCGGGCGCAGACTGAGTGTGCTCGGGTTGCACGGGTTCGGAATGGTTATGCTCTGCCGTTACCGGCTCGGCTTCAGTGACAAGCGTGGAGGTTGAGTTAGAGTCGTTGATGGTGGTTTCGTCGAACAAGATTATGCCTCTCTGATGCGGGATGCGGGGCCTGCTTTGCGGACTGCTGGACGAGTCGTTTGGTTGTGGTGGGCCCACCCTGGCGAGTGAGCTTGGACAATCCCAGCGGTCGGACGTTTTTTACAGAGAACCCGCGTCCAATGGGAACTCTTCGACTATAGCAACCGCTTGCGAACAGTGTCAAACCCAAATCTCGCGACTGTTACAGGAAGGTTTCAATCGTTTGGAGCGCTCGCGGCATCGCTTGATTTAAGGGTAATTCGGCGCTCTGGATTCAGCTTTGAGTCAGCCTGTCTCCGTGGTGCAGGATGTAAGGCTGAAGGCTGAGAGCCGAGTGCCTCTCTCCCCGTTTCCCCGATTCTCCTTCATCTGCTACCCTGCCGTGCTATGGATTATCTCTGGACGCCGTGGCGTTACGCCTACGTCTCGACCGCGGAGAAAGCCGTCGGCTGCGTGTTCTGCGAGGCGGTGAAGGAGTCGGACGACAAGGCGCTCATCGTGCATCGCGGCCGCCACTGCTTCGTCATCCTGAATGCGTATCCTTATACACCGGGGCACGTGATGGTCGTGCCTTATGCGCATTTGGACGAGTTGCAGAAACTGCCCACCGAAGCGGCGAACGAAATGATGGCGCTCACGCAGCGCATGGAAACTGTGTTGCGCGCGCTCTACCATCCGGATGGAATCAATCTCGGGATGAACATCGGCAAGGCTGCGGGCGCGGGGATCGCGGGACACATTCATATGCACGTCCTGCCGCGCTGGGTCGCCGACGCGAATTTCATGTCCGTGGTGGCAGAGACGCGCGTGCTGCCGGAGACCCTGGAGGTTACGTGGGGCAGGATGAGGACCGCGTTTGGGAAATAATTTCGGGCCGGGCGACTCACCCACCGGACTCACTATCGAGGACAACCGCCAGACTAATACCATGAATATCCCGCGACTGTCGCGGGATATTCATGGTACCGGAGCTAATCGTTTTGAGCCTTCTCAAGCTGCAGGTCGCTTTCTCACTCAGCCCTCGCCAGTTTCGCCAGCGGCACGACGTCGACGTTTTTCGCCAGCGTGTATGCCTTAGTTCCTGGGTACGCCACATAGAGATGATCCAACTTCAGATCAGATAGAGCGATCCGCATGGAAGGCGTCAGCGACGGCGCGTCCATGCGCTTGCATTCGACCCCGATACGCCGCCCCTTCTTGAATAACAGCAAATCGAGTTCGGCACGGTTATAGGTGGCCCAGTAGTAGGCCTCATCGGGCTGCAGAGCTTTGAGGATTTCTTCGACCGCATAGCCTTCCCATGAAGCCCCGACCTTGGGATGAAATTCGAGATCGCGGCGGTTGGTGATTCCCAACAACGCATGCAGCAGTCCGGAATCACGGACGTAAATCTTGGGTGCCTTCACCTGCCGCTTGCTCAGGTTTTCATGCCAGGGCTGCAACTGCCGGACCATAAAAACCCCAGTCAGCAAGTCGAGATAATGGCGCACCGTCGATTCGTTTACCGCCAGGGCGCGTGCCAATTCGGCGGCATTCCAGATCTGGCCATGGTAGTGCGCCAGCATGCTCCAGAAGCGGCGCACGGCAACCGCCGGAATCCGGATGCCCAACTGCGGCAGATCGCGTTCGATAAATGTCTGCAGAAACTGGCGGCGCCAGGAAAGCGAATCGGCATCGAGCCGGGGTGTGTAGGCGCGCGGAAATCCACCACGCAGCCAATGTTTGCCCTGTGCGGACGCCCCGAGGTCAGCGAGACGGAAACCTTCCAGAGCCAGAGTTTCGAGACGGCCAGCCAGCGTTTCAGAGGATTGCTTTAGCAAGTCGGGCGAGACGCTGCCCAAAATCAGAAAGCGCGCAGGCAGCGGCCGGCGGTCGGCGAGAACCCGTAACAAGGGAAAGAGTTCCGGACGGCGCTGCACTTCATCAATAACCACCAGCTTTTTCAGGGAGCGCAGGGCCGTATCGGGCTCCTCAAGCCGGGCCAAACTCTGGGGGTCTTCAAGATCGAAATAGTTGAGCGAATCGGAGGCTACGAACTGACGGGCCAGCGTGGTTTTGCCGCACTGCCGCGGCCCCAGCAGAGCCACCACCGGGCTGCGGCGCAAAGCGTGGCGCACCAGTTCGAGATCAAGTTTTCGCTGAATCACAAGAATATCGTACCATGAATATCCCGCGCTTGTCGCGGGATATTCATGGTACTAAAATATGGCTATTTTAGAGGCCGCCACGCTGGAACCGGCGATTTTGCGGGGAAAGACGGCCACATTACTTCACGATTTCCTGCATCTGCTTTTCGTCGATTACCGCAACTCCCAATTCCTTCGCCTTGTCGAGCTTCGACCCCGCATCGGCTCCCGCCACGACGTAGTCGGTTTTTTTACTGACCGAGCCGGTTACTTTCCCCCCGGCGTCTTCGATCATCTTCTTGGCTTCGTCGCGGGTGAAGTGCGCCAGCGTCCCGGTGAGGACGAAAGTCTTCCCCGCGAGCTTCGTGCCGCGTTCTTTTTTCTGGCCCTTGAGCGTGAGGCCCGCCTCGCGCAGGCGGTCGACCAGTTTGCGGTTGGCGGCGATGCTGAAGAACTCGGCGATGCTTTCAGCGATACGCGGGCCGACCTCGTTCACATCCTGCAGTTCTTCGACGCCGGCATGCTCGAGCGCTTCCATCGATCCGAAATGTTCGGCGAGAAACTGCGCCGTTCGCTCGCCAACCATACGAATCCCTAACCCGTAGATCACGCGTTCCAGCGGCAGCTTCTTCGAGCTTTCGATTTCGTCGAGAATGTTCTGCGCCGACTTGTCGGCAAAGCGGTCGAGACTGAGCAGATCTTTTTTGCTGAGGTCGTAAATATCGGCAACGTTCTTAACCAGGCCTTTTTCGATCAACTGCGTCACCAGCGATTCGCCCATGCCGTCGATATTCATGACGCCGCGCGAGGCGAAGTGAAGGATCGTGCCCATCAGTTTGGCGGGGCAGTTGGCGTTGACACAGCGGTAATCGACTTCGCCCTCGGCACGGACAACTTTTGTTCCACACACCGGGCATTTCTCCGGCGCCTCAATCTGCCCCTTGCCGCGGGAATGATCTTTGTCGTCGATCACCTTGGCAACCTTTGGAATCACATCGCCGCCGCGCTCAACCTGCACCCAGTCGCCGATCTTCACGCCGAGGCGCTCAATCTCATCCATGTTGTGCAGAGTCGCATTGCGCACGGTCGTGCCGCCGATCAAAACCGGGGCAAGTTCGGCCACCGGCGTGAGCTTGCCGGTGCGGCCCACTTGCCAGCGTACGTTCTCAAGTTTCGTAACGGCGGCGCGCGCCGCGTATTTGTAGGCGATCGCCCAGCGCGGAGCCTTTCCGGTGAAACCGAGTTCATCCTGCAATGTGGTACGGTCGACTTTGACCACGATGCCATCGATCTCGTAGGGCAGCGAGTCGCGCTTCGCCTCCCACTGCTGGATGAACGCCCAGACCTTGTCCATCGAGTGCACCAGCCTGTGATTTGAATTGACCTTGAAGCCGGCGGCCTCGAGCGCAGCCAGCGTATTGGAGTGATGGTCGAAATATGTGCGTCCGTTGCGCAACAAAATGTAAGGGAAATAATCGAGACGGCGTTGCGCCGTGATATTGGCATCGAGCTGCCGCACGGTGCCGGCGGTGAAGTTGCGCGGGTTCGCGAATGTGGGTAAACCGTCGCGTTCCCGTTCTTCGTTGATTTTCTTGAACGACGCGGTGGGCATGAGCAATTCGCCGCGTACTTCGAAGTCGGCGGGAAGGCCCGCCTTCTTCAATTTCTCTTTCGGAATCGATAAAGGAATCGAGCGCACGGTGCGGATGTTCAGAGTGACGTCTTCGCCAACCGAGCCGTCGCCTCGGGTGATGCCGCGCACCAGATTGCCGGCTTCGTAGATGAGCGCCAGCGACATGCCGTCGAGTTTCAGTTCGCAAACGTAGTCCACATCGCTGCGTCCGGTGAGCTCGTGTACGCGGCGTTCCCAGTCGCGCAGCTCGTCCTCGCTGTAAGTGTTGTCGAGCGACAACATCGGCGAGGAATGCGTCACCTTGACGAATCCCTCGCGCGGCTTGCCTCCGACACGCTGCGTGGGGGAGTCGGGCGTGACCAACTCCGGGTGCTCGGCCTCCAGGTCCTTCAGCTGCCGCATCAGCTTGTCGAAATCGCCGTCGCAGATCTCCGGGTGGTCGACAACGTAGTAGAGATATTCGTGGTGGCGAATCTTTTCGCGCAGGGCTTCGAGCTTCTTCTCGACCTCTTTAACGGGTGCCATCGCCCAAAGATTATAGGCGGAAGGAAAGCGTCCCGACAGGCAGGGGTCTCGCCCGTCAGCGCCGCTCGAAGGTGAACGCGAGCCAGACTCGCATTCAAATAAACAATACAATCTGCAGTGGAAAAAAGCACCCTTGCAACTGCACATACTTTGTGCGAAATTTGGATTCTTGCCAAGCCGTCTGCAAGCTCTCCATGCCGAAGGGGCCCGACCCGGTCGAGGCGGTCGCAGTTGAAAAGCCCTTTCTTCGCGAGATTCCGGTCGCACTGCTCAACAGCTTCAACACTAACAATCGTATCAATCAGTACCTGATCGACCATCTTCCGCCCGCCGCCTGGAAGGCGAAGCCGGTCGACGGCAAAGGCCGCACGATTGCCGCAATCGCCGCGCACATGCACAACGTGCGCGTGATGTGGCTGAAGGCCTGCAAGGCCGAAGACATACCGGAGCAGCTCAATCGCGCCACGGTGACACCGTCTCAAGCCATGCGCGCCATGGAGGCCAGCCGGTCCGCGCTGTGTGTCGTCATCAGCCAGGCTTTGGCCAACAACGGCAAGATTCGAGGTTTTCGCCCCGATGCCGCGGGATTTGTCGGCTATCTGATCGCGCACGACGCGCACCATCGCGGCCAGATCGCGATGCTCGCGCGGCAGGTGGGGCATCCCTTGCCCCAGAAGGCCATGTTCGGCATGTGGGAGTGGAACTCGCGCTGACCGCGTGGTTCGAGCCGCCCCGTTCGGGCGGAGTGCAATCCCAGCCAACCCGCGGTTTTTCACGCCTCAGGTACAATCCAGCTTCGTAGGATGCAGCTTCGGATCGAGATTCGTACGATCGAGCTTCGGACAACCCAGCTTCGAATCCCGCGTTGATCGAATTTTCCGTCAGACCATGCGCAAGGCGGCACTACTCTATAACCCGGATTCCGGCGGCAGCAAGCGGCGGCAGCGGGAGTTGGAATCCGCGCTGCGCGTGCTCACCGGCGCGGGAGTTCAGGCGGAGCTGGTTCCTACCGAGTCCCGCCACCACGCCGGGGACGAGGCGCGGCGTGCGGTCGCAGCGGGCTGTGACACCATCTTTGCCTGCGGCGGCGACGGCACCATTCACAACATCGTCCAGGTGCTCGCCAATACCTCCGTGGCGCTGGCGGTTCTGCCCATGGGAACCGCGAACGCGCTCGCGCACGACGTGGGGCTGCCCTTGAATGTTGTGGCAGCAGCCAATGCTGCACTGCAGGCTGCGCCGCGGCGCGTGGCCCTGGGACACGTGCAATATCTCAATATGCAGGGTGAGAGCCGGAACAAATATTTTGTGGTCGCCGCGGGCGTAGGCGTAGACGCTCACCTTTTCTACAAACTTCAAACCGGAGAGAAGCAGCGCATGGGCATGGCCGCGTATTACGCCAAGGCCTGGAATCTGTGGTTTACTTACGCCATGCCGCGCTTTGCCGTGGGATATGAAAACGGTTCCGGAGTGAGCAAGCACTCCGAGGTCACGGAGATGATGGCGATACGCATTCGCGATTTCGGCGGCGTCGTGCGGGAGATGGCGCCCGGAGCGTCGCTCGACCGCGACGACATGAGGCTGATCCTTTGCCACACGGCCAGCCGCCTGGCGTATCTTGCTTATGTGACACGCGGACTGTTGGGACAGAAGTGGACGATCCCCGGCATCGAACTGGTCTATAGCGCCAAGGCCGTATGCCATTACCGGTCAGCGCCGCCAGACGCACAGACGCAACCGCGGCGCATTTACGTTGAAGCGGACGGCGAACTGCTGGGAACGCTTCCGGCCGAGATCACGGTCGTACCGAACGCTTTGACGCTGTTGGCGCCTGCGCGCTAGGACGTTGAGGTATCGAAATCCGATGAATCAAGTCCGGCGAGTCGCAGTCGAACATATCTGAGTCCAGCGAAAGAGAATTCTTCGAACTGATTGGAACCCGTCACCCACTTCCTGTTTGGCGCGTGCATGGGGCGCGCCGGACTGAACCGCAAGACAGCGCTGGCCACGCTGACGCTTACGCTCGCGGCTGAAGCTCCCGATCTCGACGTGCTAGCAGGATTCCACGGCCGGGCCTTCGGCTTCGCCCATCACCGCGGCTTCACCCACTCCTTCGCCGGCGTGCCGCTGGACGCGCTCGCTGTCGTTGCCTTCGTTTATCTAATATGGCGCTGGCGCGGCCGCAAAACTAAAGACCCGAACCTGCCGCCCCGCTGGGGAGTGCTTTATCTCTACGCCTGCCTTGCGGGCTTGAGCCACATCCTGTTGGATTTCACCAACAACTACGGCGTGCGGCCTTTCTGGCCGTTCTCCGAGAAGTGGTATTCGTGGGACATCGTCTTCATCGTCGAACCGGTCATGCTGGGCCTGATGATTCTCGGATTAGTGGTACCGTCGCTCTTTGCCCTCATCGACCGTGAGATCGGAGCGCGCCTGCGCGGTCCTCGCGGCCGCCTCGCGGCTGGGCTGGCCCTGCTCGGGATCGTGCTGATGTGGGGAGTGCGCGACTACGAACATCGCCGCGCCGTGAACGCGCTCGAAGCGCGCACCTACGAGGGCGTCGAACCATTGCGGGTTTCTGCTTATCCGAAAATGATCGATCCCTTCCACTGGTATGGAGTGGTCGAGACGCCGGCATTTTTCGCGCTTGCGCCCGTGGATTCGCTCACTCCGGAGGTTGATCCCGAGGGGCGGCTCGACTTTCGATACAAACCGGAGGAGACTCCGGCAACGGTGGCGGCCAAGAACTCCTACATCGGACGAGCGTTTCTGGCCTGGGCGCAATATCCCATCACAGAGACGGAGACGCTCACCTTACCGCAGGAAGGCTACATCGTTTACTTCCAGGACTTGCGTTTCGGTGGAATACCGGGCCTTCTCTCCAAGAACCGGGATCGCGGCCCGCTGGGCCAGGCGGTGGAACTCGACAAAAATCTACGCGTAGTCGGCGACGTCTACGGGTCTGGAGAGAATCAGATCGTCGTTCCCGAACCCGGCCAGCGATAGCCCTTGAAGCACAGCGGCCATATTGAATCATGTGGGGACGGCGGCCCCCGGCCGTCCAGTCGAGCAAAGCTCGACGGTCGGTAGTGTCCTATTTCAAATTAGGACACTACCCGACGGTCTGCTCCCTTGACGCCACGCTCCCCAGCGCCCAGAATAATAGCTCGTCCTAACGGTTAGTTCCCGAGGTGATCATGCTGCCCTATCTATTCGTGCTTCTGGCGATTGCCGTGCGCTTTCTACCGTTTGCAGGGCCCCTGAACTTTATTCCGCACGCATGGCATTTCACGCCGCTGGCAGCATCGTTGCTCTTTTTCGGAGCGCGCGGTCAGCGACGCCAGCTGTGGATTCCTCTGGTTCTCTTCGCCGTAACCGATGTGATATTGACCAAGTATATTTATGCTTCCACGTTCTCGTGGGATCAACTTGTGACTTGGGCGTGGTACGCCGCGATCATCTGGCTCGGAACAAACCTCCGCGAAAAGACTACGTTCTGGCGTGTAGTGGGCGCGGCCGTCACCAGTTCAGTTTCGTTTTTCCTGGTCAGCAATTTTGCGGTGTGGGCGGCGTGGCCGGGGATGTATCCCAGAGGTTTCGGCGGATTGATGATGTCCTACACCGCCGGAATTCCATTCTTCCGCGGCACCGCAGAAAGCGATCTGTTTTTCTCGCTAGCATTTTTCGGAGTGCCGGTGTTCGTGCAAGCGCTTTCGGAACGATTCCACAAGTCCGGCGACGACACGGCTACAGCCTAGCGCCGCCTGACGTACCTCGTAGAGACGTAGCTTGCTACGTCTCTCTGGCCACTTTATTCCTGCGCAAAAGCCAAACCAGCAACCCGCTGAACACGACAATGGCGGCCACCAGGTAGAAATGCTGCCTGAACAGGCCTCCGACCACTTCCATAATCTCTTTCCCGAACCACAGCGTCAGCAACGAAAG
>Ga0074044_10000090_pt1 | contig 90184 bp, 69 predicted proteins | sample BogForMeECP23OM1_FD_94443 | JGI IMG/M metagenome (GOLD analysis project Ga0074044, IMG submission 94443) | Bog forest soil microbial communities from Calvert Island, British Columbia, Canada - Bog Forest MetaG ECP23OM1 | ecosystem: Environmental > Terrestrial > Soil > Wetlands ...
ATTCAGATCTTTGAAGACGATCACTTTGATCCCTTGCTCGTCTTCGAGAATAATTTCGACGGCACCCCAGACACTTACTGGCCCGGCGTTCTTGCCCAACTCTCGGACGATCTCCGGGGGATTTTTGCCTGCACCAAAGAAGCAAAAACAAATGCATGGAAGAAACTCTTCGATGCCGGCAGCAACGCTTCGCTCCTACCATTTCTTGAAGCGCATTCCTGTTGTCCGTCGGCTCAGCATTTCGGTGCGGTGGCCAACACGCTGCCGCGCATTCTTCGCGATCGCGATATTTTTGCGGATATTCAAACCGAACTGGGAGTTACCGGCTCAAAGTACAGACAGCTAGACGCAGTCGGCGTCCAAGCCGCCCTCCGCGAGTGGGCTTTGAAAAAGTATCCCTGGCTCCAACAGGCTGAGAAACCTACGACTCAACAGGCGATCAGCACTTATAAGTGGAGCACGTTGCGCCCAATTCTGCCGTGGCTTCTACTGGCTTTCTCTCTTATCGCCTTGCTCTTGGGATGTTATGAGTTGTACAGAGTTGGAATTCTTCCGTGGCACGGCATGCCAGGGGCCGATCTAATCCTCTCTTTCCTTGCTGGCTTCATCGCGCACTTCGTCATTGCTTTGGTCATCGCCTTCGTTGCACTAGCCGTGATTCTCATTCTCGTGAGCATTGTGGCGTTTAGGGAGCTTCGCCATCTGGAGCAAACGGATTTTACGCAGTCGAATCCTCAACTTTCTTCCGCCCAACTCAAGCTTTTCGCCGCGCAGGAAGATCAGATCGTGCAGAATCACCTTGCCAGCATGGTCCTGGTCAAACCGGGCATGCTTCGCGGCTTTCTGATCACGAGCGCTCTTCGACTGTTGCACCTCGTGGTTCCGATCTTTAACTGGAACGGCTATCTCGGCTCCATGCGCACCATCCACTTTGCGCACTGGACTCTGGTCGGCAACTCGGGGCGCTTACTATTCTTAAGTAATTTCGATGGGAGTTGGCAGAGCTACCTGGACGATTTTGTCGACAAGGCCGCTCGCGGACTGACTCTCGCCTGGGGAAACTGCGTCGGCTTTCCTCCCACCAAGGATCTCGTACTTGAAGGCGCGGCGCACGGCACGCAATTCAAGGCCTGGGCGCGCCTGTCACAGACCCAGAACATTCTCTGGTACAGCGCCTATTCCGACCTCACGGTCAATCAGATTATTCGCAATGCTAGTATTCTAGACGGGCTCCGCAAGACGTCGATGCAACAGAAGGAGGCCGAGCAATGGGCGCAGCTCCTCTAGCCACTTCTCTTGCTACATCTCCAGTCACCCCGGCCGCTAAGTCAGCGAATCCCGAATGGAAGCCGACCGGCGAAACCGCAGCCGATCTGCAGGGTATTGCGATCAGCGCATATCCCGAGCATCTCTTTGCAATGCTCTTGCTGGTGCGCTTCCCGGCGCCTTCGGTCGCCGCTCCCAACGACTGGGTCGCTCATCTCGCCCCACGCGTCACGGATTCGACCGGCAAGCGCGACATCTGCCTGAACCTGGCGTTTTCGGCGGCGGGTCTCGTCGTACTCGGCGTACCGAAAGAAGTGTGGGCGACGTTCTCTCTTCCATTTCAACAGGGGATGACGACCGCCGACCGGGCCCGCTTCCTCGGAGACAACCCCGACTCGTGGAGATGGAGCGATTGCGGGTCAAACCCGAACTGCGTCCACGCCCAGCTCATGATCTACACCCGCACCCGGTCGGACCTCGACTCGATCGTGGCTGCTGAAAAGGCGACGGTCGCCCGCTTCGGCCTGACTCTCGCCGGTCAAATCCTGATGCAGGTAAATCTTGACGCGGAAGGGGAACGGCACGAGCACTTCGGCTTCGCTGATGGGATCTCGCAGCCGATCCTCGTGGACGGCAAGATCCCGGTTGAGCAACGCGCTCTCCATGAGATCCCCGCCGGCGAAATTGTGCTCGGCCAAGGCAACACTTACGACATCCCTGCGGCTGGCCCGGTGGTTCCGCCTTCTTCCGTCGCCGCTCAGTTCCTGAAGCCCGCTGCGAGGGAGGGCTTTTTCGATCTTGGCTTGAATGGAACTTACGTGGTGTGTCGCCAGCTCATGCAAGACGTCGCCAAATTCTGGAACAACATGAAGGCCGCCTCCGCCGATCTTCTGGACGAAAACCGGAATGCGGCGACGGATGAGTGGCTCGCGCAGAAGACGGTCGGCCGCACTCTCGAAGGAGATATGCTGACGCCAACCGGACCCGTCGCTGGCAATGATATGACTTTCTTCGCATCCGATCCTGCTGGCTTCGGCTGCCCCATCACATCACATGTGCGCCGTGCCAATCCGCGCGACGGATTGGCACCCACCACGAAAGACAAGCAGGACATGATCGACGCCACCAACCGCCATCGCATCCTGCGCCGGGGACGCATCTACGGCACTCCCATCACGAATCGTTACGTCGACGACGGCGTCGATCGCGGACTCGTCTTCCTCTGCCTCAACAGTGAGATCGAACGCCAATTCGAGTTTGTTCAACACACATGGCTTCTGAATCCGATGTTCGGCGGCGGTTACAACGAGGGCGACCCGCTCATCAGTCCCAAGTGCCCCTTCAGCATTCCATCGAAGCCAGTGCGTCAACAACCCATCATCGAGACTTTCATCACTCCGGTCGGTGGTGGATATTTCTTCCTGCCAAGTGTTCGCGCATTGCATTATCTGGGAGCAGTGGGATGACCGCGATTCCGCCAGCTGCAACATCCCAGCCCGTTCCGATCCTTCGGCCTGCCCCGCCACCCGACACCACGCTCAAGAGCCGGCTCAAGACGTGGGGCCTGAATCACTTGGATTTTGTTTTTCGCATCTTGCGAGACCTCTGGCCTATTCCTGTCGTCGGAAAATTCGCGCTCGTCACCCGCTTCGATGACGTCGAGGAAGTCATGTCGCTAAGTCAGGTCTTCGTCAACCCTTACAACGAGAAGCTCGACGTAATCATGGATGGCCACCCGTTCTTTCTCGGGATGACGAATTCCGACGAATATACGCGCGACACCACCAATATGCGGATGGTGGTTCGCCGCACTGACATCGAATCCAGGCTCATCCCTGCAACCCTGGCCTCAGCTCAAGCGATCGTCGATGCGGGCAAGGGACGGACTGAGATCGTCGATCTCGTTCGCACTGTCACGTTCAACGTTCTCTGCGATTACTTCGGGACGCCCGGTCCTGCCGACGCCGATCTCCGCGTCTGGGCCACACGGCTCTTCGAGTTTCAATTTGCAGACCAGGCCAACGACCCCGCGCTCCGCGCTGAGGTCGATGTTTACGCGCCAGCCCTCCGCAACCACATCGATTCTCTACTCGCCGCGCGAAAGTCTGCCCCGCCGAAAGATGACGTCCTCGGCCGCTGCTTGGAGCTCCAACGACTAGGCTTGCCCGGCATGGACGACGCAACCATTCGAACCAACCTCGTCGGCTTCATCGTCGGGGGGTTGCCTCAACCACCCATGGTCGCTCCCCAGGCAATGGAGCAACTCCTGCGGCGACCCGAAAACCTCGCCCAAGCCCAGGAGGCGGCTAATGAGAATGACGACCAGAAACTGGCTGCTTTCGTCTTCGAGGCCATGCGTTTTGATCCGCTTACCCCAGCCCTACTCCGAACCGCTGCCGAAGACTATAAGATCGCCGCCGGGAATCTTCGCGCCCGCACGATCCGAAAAGGAACTACAGTCGCCGCCGGCGTCCGCTCTGCCATGCATGACGGCCGTCGCGTTCCCCACCCAAAAATCTTCGATCCCACTCGCCGCCCTTACCAATACATGCACTTTGGCTATGGATTGCATACCTGCTTTGGCCTCTATATCAACATGGCGCTGCTGCCGCTTATGCTGAAACCAGTCCTTCAGTGCAAGAACCTCAGGCGTGCCACTGGTCTGGACGGACACCTTATCAAGCAGGGCATCTTCGCCGACCGTCTCGTAGTCACCTATGACGCCTAACTAGATTGGTACTTTAAGGCCGATTACCGTACGAGTCGTGCGACAGAGGGATCGCACGGGGTTGTACTGATCGCGTCGCGTTCCATGCCTAGCTCATCTTCTGTGTGACCCATTCAGTGAGCTCCGGTGTTTGGATCGAGGGTAGAGCTTTGCGGTGTAATTCACCTCCGAACGTGCCAGGATCGAGCGGAGAGAAGTCCATCGTCTGTGCGAGCTCAATCTGAAAGAGACCAACCCTTTCGTCTAAACCGGCGAGGGATAGGGCACGACGGACGAGTGCTTTGTGATCGTTTGAGAGACCTTCATATGACAGCTTCTTGCCAGCGTTCTGTTCGCGGCTGTCGACGACGACGAACACGTAGAGGTACGCCTGTGAGAAACCGACCTTTGCGTCTCGGTTGGCCTGCTTGTAAGCCTTCTTGAGCTCCTGGAGCTTCTTCGGCGATTTTCTCTCGATGTCCCATGCGTCGAACTTGATCCGCTTCGCCTGGATCGCTACCGCGAGGTCCGGCCGAGCTGAGTCACAGAGAAGAACGTCTACGTCGCCAACGAAACCGCCGGGCACGCCGGCCAAGTCTACCTGCTCGCGGATGATGGGATCGCTTGGAAACCCAGCAAGTCCAAAGAGAGTAGACCGCCAGTAGGGATGTTCCAGCAACCTCTTGACGAGTTGGCCTTCAGAAATATCAGCTATTGAAGGGTGTTCCATCGGCGGATCCGTCCTTGTGGATCACAAGAGGTGAGCCGTCATGAAGTGGCTTTGCTCTACACATTATGATGCTACTTTTGCTGGTTGGACGGGTCAACGAGGTGTAGAGGGGAGTTGGGACTAAGTGATGGGACTAGCCTCAGTAGGTTTCCACCGGGAATCTCTGTGCAGAAGCAACGCCGAATCAATGATTTAGATTTGAGATCCCGTTGTTCCGTAGTGTCCCGAACCAGGTGCTCTACCAGGCTGAGCCACTCCCCGACTGACCACTGCATGACCGCCACCAGAGAAAACTGCATGACGGTTCGAACTAAGCCAGTATAACATTCTGCAAACTCGCGATCCGCAACCACGGTCTGGATCACTCCTTCAGCATCGTCGAGTGTTTCGCCAGGAGCTTCCCTCCTGCCGCGTGGCCGAACCATTCCACCCCTGTACAATCTGGGTTACAGTTTTCGTTCAATGGTTTACTAAGATCTTGCTATGTTGGCCTTTACTGCGAAGAGGCTGTTGACAACCACCGGCAGCGTTGAGCAGCCTTTTATGCTCGTCGAGCAGGGGCGCGTTCGCGAAATTTCCGCTCGCAGAAACCGGCAAGCCCCCGCCGGAGTTCCCCTCTCTCATTTCGCCGATGGCATCATCGTGCCCGGCTACGTCGATCTCCACGTACACGGCAGCGCCGGATGGGACGTGATGGACGACAACGTCAGCGCCCTGCCTGCAATCGAACACCTGCTCGCCCGCCACGGGGTCACGAGTTATCTTCCCACCACCGTCACCGCGCCCATGGATGTGACTTTGCGAGCCTTAGACCGGCTGGCGCAGGCCATTGAAAATCGCGAGGTCGAGCGCGAACCGCGCAATCACAACAAAAAAGCCCGCTCTCTTCCCCTTGGAATTCATCTCGAGGGCCCGTTCATCAGCCATTCGCGTCGCGGAGTCCACCCACCCGAGTATTTGCTGGATCCTACACCAGCTTGCTTCGAGCAATTCTGGCAGGCTGCGCGCGGTCGTATTCGCATGATGACGATCGCTCCTGAACTCGAAGGCGCGCCTGAAGTTATCGCCGAAGCCACCCGGAAGGGCGTCTGCGTGAGCCTGGGACATTCCGACGCCGACCTGGACGCCACTCAACGTGGAATCGCGGCCGGAGCGCGGCACGCCACCCACACATTTAATGCCATGCGCCCTCTTGATCACAGCACCTTGGACCGTCGCAGTCCCGGCATTTTGGGCGCAGTGCTGACCGATCAGCGCGTAAGCGCAGACATTATCGCCGATGGCATTCATGTCCATCCGACTGTCGTCAAACTCTTCGCCCACGCCAAAGGCCCGGAGCAAACCGTGCTCATCACCGATGCTGTTTCCGCAACCGGTATGCCCGATGGCCGCTATCGGCTAGGGTCCTTCGAGGTCGACGTCCGTGATGGCAAGTGCACTCTGGACGGCAAACTCGCCGGAAGCGTGTTGACCATGGACCGGGCCGTGCGCAATCTGGCTCGCTTCGCGGAATGGGATTTACCTCAAGCCGTAGCTGCGGCCAGCCGGAACCCTGCGCGGGTGGCGCGTTTGAACAAGGGTGCTCTCGAGGTCGGCGCCGACGCGGACTTCCTCATCTTGAGTGCGGAGGGCGAAGTTCTGCGGACGTTCATCGGCGGCGTGTCCTGTGCTACCGAACCATGAGAGCAGCCCATTTGCGGTAGAAGGTTGCCGCATCAAGTATTCCCAGGGCGCGGTCTTCGCTTGGGACTCTCGTGCCAGCAAAATTCCTCCCAATTGCTTATGATGAGGAATCGCATTCTTACGTGGGGGCACATTGGCTGAGACGCAGCAGACAAACGGCATCGAAGTACTCGAAACACGAGAGTGGCTGGACTCGCTCGATTATGTACTCTCCCGAGGCGGACCCGAACGGGCCGGCCGCCTCTTGCAGCAACTCGCGCTGCACGCCCGTCGCGAGGCTGGCATCAACCTGCCGTTTACCGCAACCACTCCCTACCAGAACACGATCCCTTCCCGCCATCAGCCGCCATTTCCCGGCAGCCAGGAGATGGAGCGTCGCATCAAGAGCCTGGTGCGCTGGAACGCCATGGCCATGGTCGTCCGCGCCAACAAGCTTCAGGAGGGCATCGGTGGACACATCTCCACCTTTGCCTCCGCTGCGACCCTCTACGAAGTAGCGTTCAATCATTTTTTCCACGCCTCTACCGAATCCGGCGACCGCGACATAGTCTATTTCCAGGGACATGCCGCACCCGGCATTTATGCCCGCGCCTATCTCGAAGGCCGCATCCCCAAAGAGAAATTGGAGAACTTCCGGCGGGAGTTAAAACCCGGAGGCGGTCTATCCTCCTATCCCCATCCCTGGCTCATGCCCGATTTCTGGGAATTTCCTACCGTCTCCATGGGTCTCGGCCCCATCCAGGCCATCTATCATGCCCGCTTCATCAAGTATCTCGAGGATCGTGGCTTGAAAACCTCGACCGGCGGCAAAGTCTGGGCCTTTATGGGCGACGGCGAAATGGACGAGCCAGAGTCCCTGGGCTCGATCACGCTCGCCTCCCGCGAGCGCCTCGACAACCTGATTTTCGTCGTCAACTGCAACTTGCAGCGTCTCGACGGCCCGGTACGCGGCAACGGCAAAATCATCCAGGAACTGGAAGCGATTTTCCGCGGCGCGGGATGGAACGTCATCAAGCTGATTTGGGGCGGCGATTGGGATCCGCTCATTCAGGCCGATCGCGATGGCCTGCTCGTCCGCCGCATGGGCGAAATCACCGATGGCCAGTATCAGAAATATTTTGTCGAGAGCGGCGCCTACTTCCGTCAGAATTTTTTCGGTACTGATCCCCGTCTGCTGAAGATGGTTGAACATCTGTCGGATGAGCAACTCGCCCGCATGCGCCTCGGAGGCCACGACCCTATCAAAGTGCACGCCGCCTACAAGGCTGCGGTCGAACACACCGGATCGCCCACCATCATTCTCGCCAAGACGATCAAAGGCTACGGACTCGGCGAAGCCGGAGAAGGCAAAAACATCACCCACCAGCAGAAAAAGCTCAACGACGATGAGCTGCAAATCTTCCGCTCGCGCTTTGGCATTCCCATCCCCGACGGGGAGCTCCACGACGCGCCCTTTTACCGTCCGGCCGATGACAGCGCCGAAATTAAATACATGCAGGAGCGCCGCAAGCAACTGGGCGGCTACATGCCGGTCCGCAAAGTTCGCGCTACGCCGCTTAAGCCCGTCTCCGAAGCGCTCTTCGAAGAGTTTTACAAGGGCACCGAAGGCCGCGAAGCTTCCACCACCATGGTCTTCGTGCGCATGCTCGCGAAGTTGCTGCGCGATCCCGAAGTCGGCAAGTTCATCGTCCCCGTAGTCCCCGATGAAGCCCGCACCTTTGGCATGGAGGCGCTCTTCCGCCAGGTCGGCATCTATTCCAGCGTCGGCCAGCTCTACGAGCCGGTCGACATGGATACCCTCCTTTATTACAAGGAGGCCAAGAACGGCCAGATTCTCGAAGAAGGCATCACTGAAGCCGGATCGATGTGCTCCTTCATTGCCGCCGGTACCGCCTATGCCAATCACGGCATCAACACCATCCCCTTCTTTATTTACTACTCCATGTTCGGACTGCAGCGCATCGGCGACCTGATCTGGGCCGCCGCCGATATGCGCTGCCGCGGCTTCCTTATCGGTGGCACCGCAGGCCGCACCACTCTCGCCGGCGAAGGCCTTCAGCATCAGGACGGACACAGCCACGTCCTGGCTCTCCCCGTCCCCAATCTTATGGCTTACGATCCAGCCTTCGCCTACGAGATCGCCATCATCATTCAGGATGGCATCAAGCGCATGTACGTCGATGGCGAATCCATCTTCTATTACCTGACCGTCACCAACGAACCCCTCCCCATGCCCGAAATGCCCAGCGGGCATGGCATTCGCGAGGGCATCCTCAAAGGCCTCTATCGCTATCGCACATCCGAGAAGAAAAACGCCAAGCTGCGTGCCCAGCTACTCGGTAGTGGCACCATCATGTTTGAAGTTCTCAAGGCGCAAACTATTCTCGAAAAAGAGTATGGCGTTGCGGCCGACGTCTGGAGCGTTACCAGTTACAAAGAGCTCTATCGCGAGGCCAACGACTGCGTCCGCTGGAATATGCTGCATCCCACGCAGCCGGCGAAAGTGCCTTATGTTACACAGACTCTGCAGGACGCATCCGGTCCGTTCATAGCAGCATCGGATTATATGAAGGTGTTGCCCGAAAGCCTGGCTCAATGGATCCCAGGAAAACTGGTGTCGCTGGGCACAGACGGATTCGGACGCAGCGAGAATCGCGCGTCTCTGCGAGACTTTTTTGAAGTGGACGCCAGGCACATCGTCCTCGCCACCTTGCATGCCTTGGCAGCCGAGACCACCGGCCATAAGCCAGGAAAGAGTTCTGGCGGGAGAAAAGATACCGCTGACGCGATCAGCGCAAAAATGCTGGAGAAGGCCATCCGCGATCTCAACATCGATCCGGAGAAACGCAATCCGGCTACCAGCTAGCCAATGGAGCGACGGCGTCTCGCCCGTCTCTATTTTTCGCCGCGTGGCCGGGCGGGGACGCCCGGCGCTCTATCCGCAAGGTGGCAGCGTTAGAGAAACTTAGAGAAACAAAGGTCGCGAGGGACAAGGCAAGAATGCCAACAGAATTCAAGCTGCCCGAACTAGGCGAGAACATAGAGAGCGGCGATCTCGTCCGCCTGATGATCAAGCCCGGCGTCAGCATCGCCGAAGGCGAGCCCGTAATGGAGCTCGAAACCGACAAGGCCGTCGTCGAAGTACCTTCGTCACTAACCGGCACCATCGGAGAAATTCGCGTTAAAGAAGGCGACAAGCTCCGCGTGGGCCAGGTCATCTTCACCGTAGAAAACGGTACCGGCACACGGATTGAATCCCCTCGACCTGAGGTAAAGACCGCTTCGACGGCCAAAAAGACACCCCCGCAGCCCCCGGCTCCCGAAGTTTCATCAACGCCATCGTCGACAACTCCAGCCGAGCCCCCAGTCGCGCCGGCGCAGCCCGAACGCCGCTCGTCAACCTCTGCCGCCACCGAATTCAAACTCCCCGAACTCGGAGAAAATGTCGATTCCGGCGACCTGGTCAGATTAATGATCTCCCCCGGGGCAACCGTCTCCGAAGGGCAGCCGGTCATGGAACTCGAAACCGAAAAGGCGGTTGTCGAAGTCCCTTCCTCGGTCAGCGGCATAATCCGCGAGGTCAAGGTTCAGGAAGGCCAGAAGGTTAAAGTTGGTGAAGTCATCTTCACCCTCCAGGGAGATGCGGCCGTCGAGTCCAAGCCCGCCCGCCGGCACGATCCCGTAGAACACATCTCCAGACAACAAGCCGCGCGCCTCGCCTTCCAGTTAGCCATGCGTGCCGAGGGCAAAACCGAAGAACAGGCGCTGCCCCCCGATCCGCCGCATGCCCTCACTCCTGAATTCTCCATGCCCGTGCAACTCGGAAAAGTTGCCGGCACCGACCATGATCCTGTTCCGGCAGCGCCGCACGTGCGTCGCCTGGCCCGCGAAATCGGAGTCGAAATTCGCAGCGTCCAGGGCAGCGGCCCCGGCGGACGCATCAGTGAAGACGACGTAAAGTTGTGCGCCAAGAATGCGCTGGCAGCCGCCACGGCCGCAGCACAAATCCCACGCGGAACCTTCGTCGAGCCCGATCTCCCTGACTTCGCCAAGTGGGGGAAAATCGAACGCGTCTCCATGCGCGGCGTACGCCGCAAGACGGCCGAGCATCTCCGTCAGGCCTGGAACACAATTCCGCATGTTACCCAGCAGGATCGCGCCGACATCACCGAGCTCGAACAGCTCCGCGCCAAATTCGCGCCCCGAGCCGAAGAGGCCGGAGGCAAGATGACCGTCACCGCCATCGCGCTCAAAGTCTGCGCCTCCGCCCTGAAAGTCTTCCCCCAGTTCAACGCCTCCATTGATATGGCGAAAGAAGAAATCGTCTACAAGCAATACATCAACATCGGAGTAGCGGTAGACACCGATCGCGGATTGCTGGTGCCAGTGATTCGCGACGTAGACAAGAAAAATATCGTCGAACTGGCGGCGGAAATGACGCGGCTCTCCAAAAAAGCGCGCGACCGCAAACTCGCTCCCGAAGAGATGGAAGGCGGCACCTTCACCATCACCAATCTCGGCGGAATCGGCGGCACCGGCTTCTCTCCCATCGTGAATCACCCAGAAGTCGCGATCCTCGGCCTCTCGCGTTCGCGAATGGAGCCGGAATGGGTTAACAATAAATTCGAGCCGCGCTTGATTCTTCCGCTCTCCCTCTCGTACGATCACCGGTTGATCGACGGTGCCGACGCCGCCCGCTTCCTGCGCTGGATCGCGGAAGCTTTCGAGCAGCCGTTTTTACTATCGGTCCAGGGATAGGAGCCTTTAACCGGAGAGCGCGCCAAGTTTCGCGGAGAATTTCTTGCTTCTGTGTTCGGAAGCGGGACCAGCCTTCGCCCAATTAATGGTGGGCTTTACTATTATTTTCTCTGCGTCCTCGGCGCGCTCTGCGGTTAAAGGCTTCTCCGGGGACGACGAAGCGAACTGAATTGAGGATAGATAACGAAAATGTCGAACCCATCAGATCTCCGTATCGCAGTGATCGGCGGCGGCCCCGGCGGTTACGCCGCTGCATTCCTCGCAGCCGACTTGGGCATGAAAGTTACGCTCATCGATCCGGAGGTTAACCCCGGAGGAGTCTGCCTCTATCGTGGCTGCATCCCGTCGAAAGCCCTGCTGCACGTCGCCAAGCTTCTCGAAGAAGTTGAGCAGGCCAAGAACTGGGGCATAGAATTCGGCGAGCCCAAAGTCGATCTCAACAAACTCCGCGGATGGAAAGAGAGCGTAGTCACCAAACTCACCGGCGGACTCGGCCAGCTTTCGAAGCAACGCAAAGTCGAATTCGTGCGCGGCAAAGCAGCATTCGTAAATTCGACCACGCTGAAAGTGACGAAGAGCCAGGCTGGCGGCGAAGAGAACCTCACCTTCGACCGCATCATCATCGCCACCGGCTCGCGCCCCACCGTCGTCCCCAGCCTGAAACTCGACAGCCCGCGCCTCATGGATTCCACCGGCGCTCTCGATCTGCCCGACATTCCGAAAACGCTGCTCGTCATAGGTGGCGGCTACATCGGACTCGAACTCGGCTCCGTCTACGCCACCCTCGGCACCAAAGTGACCTGCGTAGAAATGCTCTCCGGCCTGCTCCCCGGAGCCGACCGCGACCTCGTCCTCCCTCTGCACAAGCGTCTCGAAAAACTATTCGCCGCCATCCTCCTCAACACCACCGTCAAATCGCTCGAAGACGAAAATACCGGAATCCGTGTCACCCTCGACGGGCCCAACGTAAAGGAAAAAGAACAAGTCTTCGACCGAGTCCTGATGTCCGTAGGCCGCCGCCCGAATTCCGAAATCCCCGGCCTCGACAAAACAAAAGTCAAAGTCAATCAAAAAGGATTCATCGAAATCAACGGCCAGCGCCAGACCGACGACCCCACCATCTACGCCATCGGAGACGTCGCCGGCGAACCCATGCTGGCCCACAAAGCGATGCATGAAGGCCGCACCGCCGTCGAAGCCATTGCCGGACACAAAGTTGCCTTCGAGCCAAACGCGATTCCCGCGGTAGTCTTCACCGATCCCGAAATTGCCTGGGCCGGCCTGACCGAAACGCAAGCGAAAGAACAAGGACGCGAGATTGCCGTCGCCAAATTTCCCTGGGCTGCCTCCGGGCGCGCGATCACCATCGACCGTCCCGAAGGCCTCACCAAACTGCTCATCGATCCGAAGACGGAGCGCGTGCTCGGTGTCGGCATCGTGGGCGCGGGCGCTGGCGAACTGATCGCCGAAGGAGTGCTGGCCATCGAAATGTGCGCGCTCGCAGCCGATGTCGGCATGACCATCCATCCGCACCCAACGCTCTCGGAGACCATGATGGAATCTGCCGAAGTCTTCTACGGGCAGGCCACCGACATCTATCGTCCAAAGAGATAGCGTTCGAAAAATAAATAAGTGGAGAGACGGGCGTCCCGCCCGTCTCTCCTGACGGCCGTGTCGCCTTCGACCCGTGTCACTTTATACTGAGGCCTGTGAAAAAACTTGCGCTCTTAATTCTTCTCCTTAACCTATCTCACGGCCTGCCAGCTCAGTCCGTACCGAGCCTCCTGAAGCCCGGAACCCAGTCTCAAGTCTCAAGCTCCGCGCCCACCGACCCCCTCAGTCGTGACACCCCTTCCGGCACCGTGCTCGGATTCCTCCAAGCCGCCCAGGACGGAAACGAACGGACCGCCGCCGATTACTTGCAGATGAGCACCGCCCGCCGTCAGTCCCAGGGCCCCGAGGTCGTCGGCAAATTAAAAGTACTCATGGATAGCGCCTTCGTCGGCAGCCTGCGCCGCATCAGCACGCGACCCGAGGGCAACCTCGAGAACGGCACCCCCGAACTCCAGACTGTCGGGACATTTTCCACCGGAGACCAGGACGTTCCCGTCGTCCTCGTCCGTGTCACCGATCCCAACGCCGGAAAAATCTGGCTCTTTTCCGCCGACACGCTCAGCAAAGTCCCCGAACTCTACGACAACATCGAGTCTCACCTTATCGAAAACAAGCTCCCGCAAAGTCTCGTGCGCAACGTGATTCTCGGGATGCCGCTATGGCAATGGCTCGCTCTCCTCGTCTCTATTCCAGTAGCATTCGCAATCGGATGGGCGCTGGTTCTCTTGCTCGCGATTCCCCGGCGGCTCTGGCTCAAATTCAGAAATCGCCCCAACCTGCATTCCTACAGTCGCGTTTCGAAACCGCTCCTCGTCACTTTCAGCACGCTCGCTCACCGCGTCATCGCCGCCTACCTCGGCCTGCCGCTCCTCCCGCGCCTTTATTACTACCGCACCATCGGCGTTCTCATCAGCATCGGTTTCTTCTGGTTCCTGCTCCGTGTCACCAGCCTTACCATGCAGCGCCTTCGCATCCATGCCATCAGCGCTGGCCGCATCGGCACCGGAACCTTGATGGTTCTGGCGGAGCGGCTTCTTACTGCATTCGTCGCCATCACCGCCATTCTCGCCATTCTTGCCATCCTCGGCTTCAACCTCACCACCGTCCTCGCCGGCCTCGGTATTGGCGGCATCGCCATCGCCTTCGCCGCTCAGAAAACCCTGGAAAATCTTTTTGGAGGCATTTCCGTCCTCGCCGACGAAGTCATCCGCGTCGGCGACTACTGCCGCTTCGCCGACCGCACCGGAACCGTCGAAGACATCAGCCTGCGCTCCACCCGCGTCCGCACCGACGCCCGCACCGAGCTTTCCATTCCCAACGGCACCCTCGCCACCATGAACATCGAGAATTTCACCCGCCGCGACAAAATTCAGTTCAACCCCGTTCTCGCAATCAAGTACGAGACCACGGCTGATCAACTCCGCTATCTGCTAGCCGAAATTCGCCGGATGCTCTACGAACACCCCAAAGTCGAAAGCGCTAGCGCAACCGTCCGCTTCGCCAATTTCGATAGCAGTTCCTTGCGCCTTGAGATCAACAGCTACGTGCTCACTCGCGATTCCACTGAGTTCATCGCCGTCCGCGAAGATCTGTTGCTGCGCCTCCTCGATATCGTCGAACAATCCGGCGCCAGTTTTGCCCTTCCCTCGCAAACCATCTATCTGGCGCGCGATTCCGGACCCGACAAAGAGAAAACCGCAGCCGCCGAACGGCAAGTCCAGCTGTGGCGGGAGCAGCGCAACCTGCCCTTCCCGGATTTTGCTCCCGCTGAAAAGTCCGCCTTTCGCGGATCGATCGTCTATCCTCCGCCCGAATCCGCCCTCAGAAAAGACGAAAAGACGCTCTAGACCACCGCCTTCCTCCGTGTTTCCTCGTGCACTCCCGTGACCTCCGTGGTAAAAGCGGCACTCAAACCAAGAGATCACAGTCGTCGCCAGGGATGAGTACCTTACTCCGGTAACTTGCGGCTTTCGACGCCGATTCCTAGCATTTAAACTATGCCCCATGCTCTCTTGCTGTCACCGGACGACCAGGCCGTAGCCGCTATCACTGGCGTTCTGGAAGAAATGTCCGTCACTTACGAGCGCCCCTTGGACGGAGTTTCCGCTGCCCAAAAACTCAACTCCCAAAGCTTCGATCTGGTTCTCGTCGATTGCGAAAATCTTCCCGCAGCCAAACTCATCTTTGACGTATGCCGTCGCGGAAACAATGGCCATAATCCCATCCCCATCGCCATCGTCGATGGCCGCGCCGGGTTACCTACCGCCTTTCGACTGGGAGCCGAACAGATTCTCACCAAGCCGGTCGCGAAAGATCAGGCTCGCAGCACAGTTCGTGGTGCCGTCGGACGAGTTCGAAAAGATGCTCCGAATACCGAAAACCTTTCCGCGCCATCGCCCAATGTCACCATCGCGAACCCGGTGACGCTCAGCCAGCCAACAACGACGGAGGCGACCACCGCGATAACCACCGCTTCGAGCGAGGCCAAGCCACAGGCGCTCGCCCAGGCGGCCGCAGTTGGTACATCGCAACTTACCGCCATAGCGGAGCCCGCCCCCGGTATGATCCTGGGCGCCGCCAGCTTGGTCACAAATGTCGACGAGCCCGGCGACGAAACCCAGAATGTCGAAGAAAGCATCGAGCAAGGCGCTGCCGAGAGTGGCGGAAGCCTTATCAAGAACGAGAGCTCGGAGTTGTCCCAAAGTCTCAACCAGCCCGTCTCCTCCCTGTCTTCGTTCGATCAGCCGCACCAGGCAAAAAAACGCAGTCCGCTGGTTGCACTGTTGGTTCTAGCGCTCGCCGCCGGCGCCTTCTACGCCGCGTGGCAGTATCAACCCGGCTTCCGAGCCATCGCTCAGCCCCAGATCAACCGTGCCCTGGCGCTCGTCGGAGTGGTATCGCCCCAGCCATCCACACCAGTTCCCGCGAAATCGGCGGCGCAGCCCCTGGTTGCCACCATGGCTGAGCCGAAACCATCTCCGGTCCTCGCCACTGACACAACTTCCGACCCTACATCCGCCGCAACTTCGCCGACCGGAACAACTGCGGTTCCGCCGGGAACGCCTTCTGTTTCGAACGCTCCCGTCTCTTCCGCTACACCCGCTGCCCCGACACCCGCACCGCCATCAGCCGCGCAGGCATCGTCTGCACCAGTCCTCCCATCTGCGTCGTCGACTGCCAATTCCCGCGACAACAAGAATGACGCGAGGAAAGCTACAGCCGCGGTTTTGTCCCCCAGCACTCCATTGCCCGCGGCCGGCACTGCCATCATTCTATCGTCTAAGGGTGCGGAGAAACGGCTGCTGCGCTCAATTCCCCCGAAATATCCCACGGGCGTCGCAGAAGTGGAAGCAACCGTCGTCCTGCAGGCTCTGGTCGACGAGGATGGCAGGGTTGCAAATCTTCGCCTCGTCGAGGGAAATGCCGCCTTGGCGGCCGCTGCCATCGACGCCGTCCAGCAGTGGCGATATCGTCCCTATCTCCGCGACGGAAAAGCTCAGCCCTTCCAAACCGTCGTGATCGTTGACTTTCAGCGCCCCTAATACGCAACCTTGATAAGCCGAGATTGCTACGCTAAGGTTGAAAAAGATGTGGACCCTCGCCGTGTTTCGTTCGTCGTTAGTTGTTATTAGTCCGTCGTCAGTAATCTTCCACGCACCGCACTCAAGTAATGCGAGCGATCAACGACCAACTACAACGACCAGCAAACCCTTTCTCGCCCCGTCGATGTCACTCAATTACTCCCGTAACTTGCTGGTACCCAGCTCATTACCTAGGATTGCCTCATTATGGGTTACCAAGCCTTACTCTTCTCTCCTGATGAAAAGTTGTCCAGCGTTGTAAGTCAGGTGTTCAGTGAACTCGAGTTCACCATCGAACCGGTCCACGAGCCGTTTGCGGCGGTCAAGAAGTTGATGGCGCAACATTTCGACGTCATCGTCGTCGACAGCGAAAACGAACAGAACGCTTCCCTGCTCTTCAAGAGCGCAAGAAATTCCAGCTTCAACCAGAGTTCGCTGGCCATCGCATTGGTGGAGGGTCAAGCCGGCATTGCCAAGGCCTACCGCATCGGCGCCAATCTCGTTCTCACCAAACCGATCAATGTCGAGCAGACCAAGGGAACGCTGCGGGTCGCGCGTGGACTTCTGCGAAAAACCGCTGATGTTGCTGCCCCTACTGCTCCGAGCGTGCCGCCTCCAGTAACACCCACAACCCTCCGTCCCCGCTCCGGCGGCCTTTCCTTACAGCCCGACCGCCGCGGCGCGAGACCATCGGCTGCGCCTCTGTCAACCCTTCTCACCGCGCCTGAGTCCACGTCTCCCTGGCCCGCCGCGTCATCTCCCCAGCCGGTCATGGAGAGTTCTCCAGCCTCGACCGCAGCCGGAAATAATGAACTTGGACCCGAAACCCCACCTCAGCTTGGAATCGCACCCGAAATAGGTGGAAATGATCGCCCGTTTGCGTTACCAAACGCAGGCGTGGACGAAGAGATTGTACTTTTCCCCATGGGGAGCGCATTTCATAACGAATCCAACGAAGCGCACAACGACACAACGCCAGAAGCGAAAGTCGGAACGAAGATCGAAACCAAGCGGGAAGCGAAAGTCGAAACGACGATCGAAAAGAAGATCGAATCCAAGCCCGAAGCCACGTTAACCCACGCCACGTCTGCTCCCGCTTCAGTTCCGCACACTAGTTCGACTTTCACCTCAGCCGCGGCCCCCGCTCCCGCCAGAGAAGTAAGCGCTCCGCCAGCAATACAGGATAAGTCTGTTGAATCGGGGACCGGCGTTGCATCTTCTACCCCGCCATCGCTCGACGCCGGTGCCGTAACTTCATTCACTTCGGTGACGACCGGCGCTACTCCGTCATTTGCCGGACTCGACGACGAATCGTCCGCCGCCGCTGGCGGCAGTAAGAAAATATTGATCGCCGCTGCCATAATCCTGGCATTGGTCGCGATCGGCTATCTTGTGTATGGAAAGTTCTCTACTCCGAATGGGGGCGCCGCAGTGCCGCCTCCGAACATCACGAGCCCAGCCCAATCCGCCCCGGCTCCGGCGCCCGTCTCTTCGCCAGACATAACTTTAACAACGACGCCCGAACCCGCGAGTTCCGCCGACCCAAGCTCATCTTCCAGGACAGGGCAGGCAGCGGCCGCCTCCAAGCCACCCGCCGCTGCGGGCAGTCCGACTGTGATTCGAATCGCGCCCAACGCCATCACGAACCCCACTGCAAATTCGAGCGTGACCGCAAAACCCGATTCGTCACCGTTACTCGTCAAGGCGAACACTGCCGCAATCAAAGCCCAGGCGCACGCCGACGAATCAGAGCCTCAGCTTCCCGGCCAAATCTCGGATTCCTCCGCCAACACCAGCGACTTGAACAGCCTGATGTCGACGCCGCCCTCCAGTATCCCGAAACTCTCACCGTCAACCCTGAAGGTCTCGCAAGGTGTGTCCGAAGGGCTCTTGATCAAGCGCGTGCAGCCCACCTACCCGCCGGCTGCCATCGCGGTTCATGCCCAGGGTTCGGTGCAGATCGAAGCGACCATCAACAAAGAGGGATACGTCACGAATCCAAAAGTGATTCATGGCAACTCCATTTTGGCGCAAGCCGCCGTCGCGGCGGTTCGCCAGTGGAGATACAAGCCCTATTACCTCGACGGCCAGCCAGTGGAAATTCAGACCCAGATTACGGTCAACTTCAAAGCCAACTAGCCATCGCGCACGATTTTCGGTGATCGTTTCGGAAAAACGAAAATTCCGAGGAGCCCGAAGAGGCAGGTACTGTGATCCTCGCCAGCCTGAAGCGCTTCCCCCGAGCTAAGTACTGAAGAGCTAGGTACTGAAGAGCTGAGAACCGAACTCCGGGCCGCTAGTTCAACTGCTCCTCTAAAGCTCTTTGCCGCGGACGCCCCGGATGTGCAGTTATGCTGCGGAACTTGTGGTAAAGTCCGTGCAGATCCTCACTTAAGATTCGCACTACTTGCAGGCAGAAGTCGACATTTTCCCGCAGGAACGCTACTAGCTCTTGACGCGGTATAAATACCACGCTGGTATCGGCATTCGCCTCCGCCGTAATCCGGTATGTTTCTCCGCACATGCTCTCACTCAAACCCAGTATGTCTCCCGGCCCTGCGACCTCCAGCAACTGCCTTCGACTCTGACCCGCCGTCAGCAGCACGCGTACCTCTCCGCCTTCCACCAGATAGACACCTCTCACCGCCGATCCCTGGCAAAACAGCGTTGAGCCGGCGGCAAAGTTCTGAACTCTTCTGGTCGCGCGCAGTGCGTTGAACAGATCGGGACTCGGTTTGCCCTGCGAAGGTGGTGACGACGGCACTCGCTCACACTTTCTCGTCCCGGCCCATTCTGCCTGCCGTGGTCTGCCGCGGCTGTGATGGCTATCACCTGTCTAAGTGAGGATTCCGTTCGCCAACCTCGCCGGTTGCGGTTATTCCCGCTCGAGAACCTCGTCGATCGTCGCCCGGTTGCCCTTATCGACGTTGACCACCTTGTGGATTGGCTTGAAGCCGGTCAGCGTGATGTCCACCACATAGTTTCCCGGGCCTACAGCCACGCCCAGCGGCGTCGTTTTGTCTAGAATCTGCTGGTTGATGACGACCTGTGCTCCCTTCGGCCGGGTGTGAACGACGATTGAACCCATGCCGGCCGCATTCTCCCCACTGCGTCCAAACAGACGGTTGAACGATCCCAGTGTCTTCATGTCTTCGGTATTGCCCAACGCTTTGAGCACCGGAGCGTACTGGAAGTTCTGCGCCGCGCCGAGGTCGGCAGTCACCGTCTCGTCAAGATATCCGCGCTTGCGCAGCAGAACCGTGTGGCTGCCTTTTTCCACCGCGAACTGTGCCGGACTCACACGGCCAGTAGGCTTGCCGTCCAGCATGATCTCGGCGCCAGCGGGCGTGCTGTTAACTACCACCAGCGCATTCATTGGCGATAGGTGCAACACCAAAGAAGCTCTGCTCCCGGAAGCAACGTCGACCGACCTGACATCGGACGAATAGCCCGCCTTAGACACAGAGATGATATGCTTCCCCGCACTCAGACCGGTCACTGTGAACGGCGTCACCCACGACGGATCGCTCTGTCCATCGACCTGAAAGCCTGCGCCCTGGGGAGTGGAGTCGATGAGCGCCTCACCTGGAATCACGACCGGCGTCGCCGCTGCCATCGCTCCTCGTGCGCCCGTTTTCGAGCGCTTTTCAGCCGGGCGTACCGTCACCCGCGGTTGCGTCTCCACCACCGGCGCCACGGGTTTGCTTACCGGCAGGGTCGCCGGCTGAGCCATGGACCGATCTGGAGTCGGTGTCGGAGCCGGAGTCGAACTTGCCGCTGAACTCGTGCTCGAACTTGCTTTAACCGGCTTCGGAGCCGATGTCATGCCATCGTCTTCCGAATGAACATGGAAAAAAACGGCGAGCGCAACCATCAGTATCAGTCCCACCGCTCCTAGCAGCGAGTAAAGTATCAGCCGGGGCGGAATCGTCGCCACCTGCTGCATCGCCTTTTTCGCCACTTCCTGCGGCTGTATCCGTGGCTTCTCCTCTTTTTTCTCGGAACGGGCCTGCTCCATCACCGGCATTTCCACAGCCGGCGCGGGCGGCACATAAACTGGCCCCTTCAGCGGAGGCATTTCCGCCATATCAGAAAAACTTACGCTCGACGAACTGCTCACCGGCTCGGACATCATCGGATCTACCGCTACCCGCGGCGAAGGCCGCTCCACCTCCGGTGCCACCACCGCCGATAACACCGGCTCGCTCGCTGCCGGAGCCTCAGGCGCTTCAACTTCAAAATCGCTGATCAGGCGCCCCCCCGGATTCGCCTCCGCGCGCGGCTCGTCTTTTGGATCAACTTTCCATTCATTTTTCGCATCGAAGCTGCCGTCGGGTGAGACGCTGGTTCGCCCTGTCGCGTCGGTCTTCGGTCCCATCCCTGCGCTCGCTCCCGCGCCTGCGGCCGCAGCGAAGTTCAGCTTTGCTGCTTCATGACCGCTTCCCCCGCCGCCGGTTGGCGACGAAACCCTGCCAACCGGCTCACTGGAAGCTTGCTTCACCGGCACGGCCTGCTTCATCGAAACGGATGGATCAGTCCGCGCACTCGCGGCCTCATCCGAGGCCGCCGATACAAACTTGCTTGCCGCCGCTTCACGCGCTGCACGACTGGCAGCCGTATTTGGCGCCGCGGCTGGCTTTGGAGTCTGCCCCGCCGCCCCCTTCTTGCCGCTCTCCCTGCACTTCTCCAGATCCTCCACCAGTTCGTGTCCGGTCTGATAACGCATTGCCGGATCCTTTGCCAGTGCCTTCATGATCAGCGTGCTCATCGCCGGATGCACCTTGTTATTCGCCGCAACCGGAACCGGCGGCATCTCATTTTCAATCTGGCTAACCAGGTCGACCGGATCGGCCGCGTCAAACGCCTTCCGTCCCACTGCCATCTCATAGAGGATCGCGCCCAGACTGAACATGTTCGAACGCAGGTCGATCGCCTCTCCTCGAAGCTGTTCCGGCGAGCAATAGCACATCAGCCGGCCTAAACCTCTTCCCGACTCAGCCTCGATCAGGCTCATGTTGGAGATGCCATAACCCACGATTTTGACTGTGCCGTCCCACTGCACCATCAACTTGGCGGGTTCCAGCGAATAATGCGCCACCGCTGAAGAAGCCGCATACTCCAGCCCTGCGCAAATCTGACGCGTGATGTCGATCAAATCCCAAATCGAGAACCCTTCGTTGCGCGCCAACATCGTCGCAATACTGTTGCCTTGGATATACTCCATCGCCGCGCAGAACTGCCCCTCGATTTCGCCCGCGCCGTACAGCGCCACCAGGTTCTGGCTCGCCAGGTCGCGGGCTCGCTCGCCTTCTTCGAGCAGGGCGCTCACAAACGCGTCCTTACGCTCGCCCAGGCGCTCTAGACTCTGCGTTTTGAGCGCGACCACCTGCTCGGTTTTCAAGTCCGTCGCCTTGTAAATCAAGGCGGTATCTGACTTCGAAAGTTCACTCTGGATTTCGAAACGGCCAAACATCGTCGCCATTGCAGTAGCCTCGCGGTTACAAGACCGCACTTCACCCGGAATATGGATTTGGGCGAAAATTAGGGGGAGAACCGCACCTAGAATACCGCCATCAACCGCGCTTCCGAGAGTTACGAAGGTACCTTCATCACTAGGCGAAAGGTGATCGCCTGAAGCCGAGATCACCTGCCCCGCCTACTGTCTATCGAGCCTCCCCCTACGATCTTCGAGACGCGTGCTTTTCGAAACGGAGTAGGAAGATCACCCAATCCCGAACCCTGGGGCCACGTATATTCTGTTGGCAACCGTTCTCCTACTTTGGTAATTTCGCTTTAGAGCTTCCCCAGGCTCCAATAGATAAGCGGTCTCGCGCCGGATTCATAAAAACATGTCTAGTCTCCAGCTCTGCCTCGTAATTCAGTTGTTTGTCGTCTTCGGAGTCGCCGGATTATTTTGGCCGGATAAACTAATGCCGCTCTTCGACGTCTTGATGTACCCCTGGGCGGCAAGCATGCGCGCCATTCGCACCAACTGTCTCGCGGCCATTGCCATCGCGCTCGTACTTTTCGTCAAGCTGGTCGGCGTCATCCGCTAGCCCAGGCGACTCTCAGAGTCCCGCTGCCGTTTCAACAAGACCCAGCGAACTTGTCCTGTGCATTGGCCATTCTCAAAAAAAGACAGTAGCCGCAGTTGTTCAACCGCAATCGCTGCTTTATCCTTGAAGCTAACGCAAATGGGACTGGGTTTCTTCTGACGGAATCACTCTCATCTTCAGCCAGCAGGTCTTTTGGAGTGGTATGACCTTAACTCGCTTCGTCACCAAAAGCGCGTTTCGCAACCGGCGGCGCAGCGTCCTGACCGTGCTGAGCATCGCATTCTCGCTGCTGCTCCTGACTCTGATGATGACCATCTGGCGCTCTTTTTATATTGATAAGGTCAGCGCCGAGTCCGCCCGGCGCTTGGTTACCCGCCACCGTGTCTCCCTCACCGAATGGTTGCCAGCGTATTACCGCGAAAAGATCCGCGCCGTCCCCGGAGTCTCGGCCGTCGCCCCCAACAGCTGGTTCGGAGGCATCTACAAGGACGATAAGCCCGAAAATATGTTCGCCCAGTTCGGCACCGACCCCGACGAAATCATGAAGATTGCCACCGATTTTCAGTTGCCTGCCGACCAGTTGCTCGCCTGGCAGCGCGATCGCGCCGGCGTCATCGTCGACGACCAACTGGCTGCCAAATATGGCTGGAAACTCGGTGACCGCATCGTCCTCAAGGGCACGATCTATCCCGTCGATCTCGAACTCACCATTCGCGGAATCTATACCGGCCCGAGGCCAACCAGCTCTGTTTATTTCAATCAAAAATATGTCGAAGAAGCAGTCCCGGGTGCTAAGGGCAAGGCAGGCACCTTCAGTATCCTCGCCGATTCTCCCGATGACGTCTCCAAGGTCGCCTCCGCCATCGACGACATCTTCCGCAACTCGCCCGAGCCCACCAAGACGGAGAGCGAAAAGGCCTTCCAGTTAAGCTTCATCAACAGCATCGGCAACGTCAAAGCATTCATCCTGAGCATCTGCTTCGCGGTGGTCTTTGCCACACTGCTGGTCTCGGCAACCACCATGGCCATGTCAATCCGCGAACGCACCCGCGAAATCGCCGTACTCAAAACCTTGGGCTTCACCCGGCAATCCATCCTTCGCCTTTATATCGGCGAAGCCGTGCTGGTGGCTTTGACCGGAGGCCTCATCGGTTGCGTGCTTGCTATGCTTCTGGTATCGGCCCTGGCGCACGCTCCCGGCATGGGCTTCTTTTTTTCCGGCATGAAAGTTACGCCCCCCACTTTCCTGCTCGCCATCGTCGTCGCGGGAGCCCTTGGTCTATTAAGCGCCATTATTCCGGCCTATCACTCGGCAAAATTAGATATCGTGGAGGGCTTGCGCTACATCGGCTAGTGTTGCAGTTGCTTTCGGGTGGCGCTCCGGTTCACCGCTGCGAGAACTGGAATGTTTTAGACATCGACTTTAGTCATCGACCTTAGCCGCAGAGGAGGACCGCTTCGAACCCGCTCCACGCGAAGTAACATTATGGCCATTCCAATCAGCTATAACATCCGCAATCTGAAGTTGCGCAAAGGCCTCACCATCATGACCGCCCTCGGCATCGCTCTCACTGTCACTACTGCCGTATTCCTCATGGCGCTCCTCGCTGGGCTGAAAAAAGCCTTCATGGCCAGCGGAGATCCGGTCAACGTCCTCGTCATGCGCAAGGGTTCGACTGCCGAACTCTCAGGCGGCTTCGATGCCAATCTCTTCCCCACCCTGAAGACGCTGCCCGGCATCGCCAAAGACGCCCAGGGCGATCCAATTGCCTCCGGCGAATGGGTGGTCGTAGTGGTTCTGCCGCGCAAAGATGGCACCGGCGAAGTCAACGTCTCCGTCCGCGGCCTCATGCCCGCCGGCCTCACTCTTCGTCCCACCGCCAAATTAATAGAGGGCCGCTGGTTTACTCCTGGACAGCGCGAGGTCGTTGTCGGGAACTCCATCCACAATCGATTCGCCGGCGCCAACCTCGGCGACACCATGGACTTCGCCAAAGGTCAGTGGAAAGTCGTCGGCATCTTCGATTCCGGTGGCACCGCCTACGATTCCGAAATCTGGGGCGACGTTAATCAGATCGCCGCGGACTTCGATCGCCAGGGAGGCTATGCCTCCGCTTATCTGCGCGCCACCGACTCCGTCGCTGCCGACGCTCTCAAAAACCGCGTCAGCGACGACCAGCGCCTCAAGCTCGAAGGCACGCTCGAGACCGAATATTACGAGAAGCAAACCAGTTCCGGAGGGGCCATCAAATTTATCGGAACCTTCGTAGCCATCATCATGGCCATCGGCTCCAGTTTCGCCGCCATGAATACCATGTACGCGGCCGTCGCCTATCGTTCGCGCGAGATCGCCACCCTCCGCATCATAGGATTTTCCCGGCCTAGCATTCTGACGTCGTTCGTCATCGAGGCCCTGCTGCTCTCCTTGCTGGGGGCGGCAGTCGGTATCGTTCTCATCTTGCCCTTCAACGGCATGAGCACCGGCATCGGCAACTCGCTAACCTTCAGCGAAACCGTTTTCAGCCTGCACTTGACCTTGGGAGTCGCATTAACCGCAGTGGCCTTCGCCTTAATCATGGGCTTGCTGGGAGGCTTCGCCCCCGCCTGGCATGCCGCGCGCCAGGATATTCTGACCTCGTTACGGGCGTAAGTGGAGTTGTTGCTTTGAAGGGCACGGCTTCAGCCGTGCCGTGAGCGTCGTGTTTTCATTGCGGCTTTAGCCGCTGAGGGACGGCAAATTCTGCACCACTACCGAACTGAGAGCCACTATTTCGAACACCATGTATTTACAATGAGTCTAGGACTCGCAAAGAATTGAGCACGTAACTCAATCAATGCCCACAGACCTCAATCCGGCCGACACCAAACACGACGATCTGCGCAGCCTGCACATCGATCACTCGTTGCGCGACGGCGCCGGAGCTCCCCCTGCATGGTCGCGGCGCATCATTCTCGGCGGAATTGCCGTGGTCGTCCTGCTCGGACTCCTGGCCCTCGCCTACCGCTCCCTCGCCTCGAACACTCCCGAAGTGGAAGTCGCCCGCGCCACGGCCGAAGGCACTGACGCTGCCGGCAGCACCGTGCTTTCAGCCAGCGGATACATCGTCGCTCACCACAAAATTAGCGTGAACTCGAAGGTCACCGGACGCGTCGCCTGGATCGGTGTGGAAAAAGGCGACAAAGTGAAAGAAGGACAAGTCCTGGTCCGCCTCGAAGACGAAGAATTCCGCGCCCAATATGAACAGTCTCGCGGAGCCGTCGAAAGTGCCAAGGCGCGCCTCCTCGAAAATGAGAACGGCTCGCGCCCGGAAGAAATTCAGCAGGCCGATCACAATCTGCAGGAGGCGCGCGCAACCACACTAAATGACAAAATCAACCTGGATCGCACCCGCGACCTGGTTGCTCAGGGAGTCATGTCCAAGCAAAATCTGGACGACGCCATCGGCAAATACGACGCGTCGCAGCAACGAATGAATTCCCTGGAGCGCGCTTTCAAGCTCATGCAGCTGGGTCCGCGCTCCGAAGAGATTCTCCGCGCCAAGGGCGATTTGCTCCAGGCCGAAGGTCAGATGGCCTACGCCAAGTCTCAATTAGACGCCACCGTCATTCGCGCCCCCGTAACCGGCACCATTCTCGAACGCACCGCGGAGAAAGGCGAACTCGTCACCGCTCAGTTCGCCAGCGGCGCCGAAGGCGGTCCCCGCGGCTCGGTCGTGGCCCTGGCGGATCTGAACGACATCCAGGTCGAACTCGATATCGCACAGGACGACTTCGCTAAACTCTCTCCGAAGCAGGAAGGCATCGTCAGGCTTGATGCCTTCAAGGATCGCTCCTACAAAGGCGAGATCGCCGAAATGTCGCCCGAAGCGAATCGCCAGAAAGCCACCGTCCAGGTCAAGGTTCAGATCCTGCAACCCGATTCCTACTTGCGCCCCGAAATGAACGCGACGGTGCAGTTCAAGGCAAAAGCAGCCGACGCCGCGAACAATGACAAAAGTGCAACCACGAAGCCGACCTACATCTTCGTTCCCACCGCAGCCTTGCGCGATAAAGACGGAACGAAGTTCGTGCTGCTCTTTTTCAATGGCAAAGCTCTGCGCCGCGATGTCCACGTTCAAGGTCAGCCCTCCGGAGGCTACTTGGTTGACTCGTTGGTAGGCGGCGAGAGCGTAATTACGGCAGGGCCGCCGGATTTACAGGACGGGCAGAAGATTCGGATTAAGGGGCAATGAATGCGGGGCAGCGAACACTGGCAACAAATAAGGGGCAATCATGAGTGCATTAACCACCGAGGCACCAACTCAACCGGCCGTGGGCAGCAAAGTCGTGCAGGCTCGGAACGTAAGCAAGATATTCAAGCGCGACGCTTTTGAAGTGACCGCGCTCGACAAAGTCTCCATCGACATCGCCGGCGGCGAATTTCTGGCTCTCATGGGCCCCTCTGGATCAGGCAAGACAACCTTGCTCAATATGATCGCAGCCATCGATCGCCCAACCTCCGGAGAACTTCTCGTGATGGACAAAAATATTTTCAGCCTGAACGATAGCCAGTCCGCCAAGTGGCGCAATACCCACGTCGGATACGTCTTCCAGACCTTCAATTTGATCCCCGTGCTCACCGCATTCGAAAACGTTGAACTGCCGCTCCTCCTCACCCGCATGACCCCGCAGCAGCGTCGCGATCACGTAATGACCGCGCTTAAACTGGTTGGCCTCGAAGACCGCGTCCATCACTTGCCCAAACAGCTTTCCGGCGGACAGGAACAACGTGTCGCCATCGCCCGCGCCATCGTCGGAGATCCCACCCTCATCCTGGCCGACGAACCTACCGGCGACCTCGACAGCAATTCCGCCACCGACATCCTGGAAATCCTGAAGCGCCTGAATGAAAGTTTCCACAAAACCATCGTGATGGTAACCCACGATCCCCACGCCGCCCAATACGCACACGTAACCCGGCATCTGGAAAAGGGTCGCCTGTTACCAGTCTAGCGACAATTTAATTTGGATTTGATTTTGTCTCGCAGGGTGCGGCTTCCGCCGCACCGTCCGCTCCCAATGCGATCCGGCTTGAACCGCCGCGGACGCTTACGCCGTTTTCCGCGAACTCATCGCATCAGCCGAACCTTCCGCTTCGCTGATCCACTCCCACACCCGCCGTCCCCGTTCGTTGCTGAAACTGCGAGCCTCCCCATAATCCACCAGTCGATTCAAAACCGTCGTCACCGAAGCCAGCGGATCCTTATGCCGCGCCAGAATCGCCGGCGCATACCGTTCCAGTTCCACACAAACCTCTCGCGCCCCAATCGGACGCCGCACCTCCATCAGCACCCTCCGGCACGCCTTGGTAAACCCCGGACGTCTCCCATTCGGCTTGCGGTCCATCAGTTCCAGCAAATCATCCCCCAGCACCTGCTCGCCGAAAAGATCCGCCAACCCCGCGATCATCTGCTTCACCGTCCCGATGCGCCTCATAATCTCGGTGCGTTGCCGTACCAACTGGAGGAGTTCTTCATGCGCTGCCTTCACCACTTGCTGCGCTGAAACGCTGCTCCCATCCACAGCGCGCAAGCCCTCGCTGCTGTTGCCAGCCAACTCCATAAATCCTCCTCCACCCTCGCCCGCACGGCCAACCTCGGCGCGCCAAGGCCTCTTTGTCGTCTGATACGGAAATTCGAGCTACATAGTTCCCTGATGAGTTTGACTCGACGAGGAAGGAAAGGTTATCGCAGAAAATGTCTTGGGTGTGGCAACGCCTTAGTGTGGCGCGGGCGCCCCCGCCCGCGACCGTCAGCGCCATCCATCGCAATCTTCCCTACTGCGACGAGGCGTGCTAATCACTGATTCCAATGAGTATTTGGGACAGCCACGGCTTACGCGAACCACAAACAACCGAGGCTCTAGCCGAGGTCCGCACCGACCAAGTCCACTACCCCATCACCGTAGTATGCTCCGGTCGAATCTTATAAAGCACGCGAACCTCACCCGGCTTCGAGTAAGGATACTTGTCCACTCCCATATATTTCTTCGCCATCTTGTCGATATGCTGCGCCGCGCCCTCTTCCGTAATCTCAACCACAGTCCCGCGAATCTCCAGATAGCGATACGGATTGTCGGGATCGATGATCGCCAGCGCCACTCGCGGATCTCGCCGCACATTGCGATCTTTCTGCCGCCCCCGCGCCGAATTGAAAATAACGTGTTCCCCGTCAAAGTCGCACCACACCGGAGTCACCTGCGGCCGCCCGTCCGGCATCAGTGTGCCCAGGCTGGCGAACGCCCGCTTCTGGAAAAGGTCCGCATATTTTTCTGGAATCACATGAGACATTTTTAGCTCTCCTCTATCGATTTGACGCCATCCTTACAGCCCTTCAGGAATGATGGCCATGCCGATTATAGATGCCGGAACCGAATCAGCCGCACTTCGGGACGGCTTGGGGAAGGGCTCGACTTCCGTCGTGCCGCCAAGTGGTCGAACTTGATCCCCGTTTGAGCCCCTGGAGTGATCTCTTTGGCTTCGTCGATCACGGACTCTGCAACTCCTTCGCAATCCGCGGCAGCACCGCCCTCAGCAGCGCAATAAACTGCCCCATCACGCGCCGTCCCGCTTCAAGCACCTCTTCGTGCACCAGCGCCTTATCAAGAATCCCTGCCGCCATATTCGTCACGCATGAAATCGCCAGAACGTTCATCCCCATATGCCGTGCCGCAATTGCCTCCGGCACCGTCGACATGCCCACCAGATCCGCCCCAATCGCGCGCAGGTAGCGAATCTCCGCCGGAGTCTCATAACTCGGCCCCGCCAGCGCCGCGTACACTCCCTCGCGCGGCGTAGTCGCAAGCTTCTTTGCTTCCTCCAGCGCAATCTCGCGATAGCGCTTCGCGTAGGTATAGCTCAGATCTGGGAACCGCGGCCCCAAACGATCATCATTAGCGCCCGTCAGCGGATTCTGCCCCTGCAGATTAATGTGATCGCGCAGCATCACCAACGCCCCCTGCCCATATTCGACGTTAATCCCGCCAGCGGCATTAGTAAGAATCAAAGCTCGAATCCCCGCCCGCCCCAGCACGCGCGTCGGAAACGCAACCTCAGCCGCCGAATACCCTTCATACAAATGCACTCGTCCCTGCATCACCGCAATCGGAACGTCGCCCGACTTGCCAACCACCAGTTGTCCCGCATGCCCCACCGCTGTCGAGCGCGGAAACCCCGGAATGTCGGCATAAGGAATTCGCACCGCCTCCGTAAGGTCGTCGGCAAAAGCTCCCAACCCCGAGCCCAGCACCAGCCCGATCTGCGGACTCAGCTTCGTTCGCGCCAGCACAACCGCTGCCGCCGATTCAGCCCGCTCAAAGACCTCAGGGGTCATAAAAGCACCTTCTACTAAATACAGGTTGTCACCGAGCCGAGTGAAGGACTCATGAATTCGCTGAAGCCCATTTGCGCAGGAGTTCTACGCGACCCACTTCAAAACTTCTTCTCAAATTCCGCAAACGACCTTTCCAACTCCCACTGCACTCGAGCCCGCTCGCTAGCCCCAATCAATTTCTCGCACCCCGCAGAAAGACGATCACCCGCCGCACTATCCTTTTCGCAAGCCGCCGCCCGCCGCAACTCCCGTCCATCGCTCCACAGACTATCACCCGGAATAAAACTATGTTCCAGGCTCTCGCGCGCCATTCGCTTCAGTTCGGAGTACGACAACCCCTGCGTCTCTGCCCCCCGCAGATATTCATGCGTCATATCGCTGCGCGAAACTCCTTCATCATCGGTCGCCAGCGCAACCGGCACTCCATATTTCATGTACGCCGGTAGCGGATGCCGATCCCCGCTCACTCCCAGGATCACATCATTCGACGTCAGGCAAATCTCCACCAGCACATTCCGCTTCGCCATCTCCTGCAACAGTCCAATCGGATCGTCTTCACTCATAACCGCCACTCCATGCCCAATCCGCTCCGCCCCAGCCCGCTCGATCGATTCCCGGATATGAAAACGCAAACCCTCCGGCGGCACCAGCTCCATCCACAGTTCGTCCGCGTGCAGCGACACGTGCGTCGCCGGATAAGACTTGTGCAGCGCCTCGATAATCCGCATGTGCAGATCAAAGTCATGCATCGGAACGTAATAATCTTCCGGCATCACCAGATTGAACCCCACAAAGCGTGGATCGGCCTTCGTCAACTCAAATCCCAACAAAATCTGCGCAAATACCTGTTCCCGCGGCAACCCCCGCAGCACCTGATACAGATAACGAATCGTAACCGCGCATCCCGGAGCAGCCTTCGCCGTCCCGCATCGCAGCACCTCTTTCTTGCGCGCCTCATCAGAATCGATCTGGCTGCGCACCCCAGCCACCACGTCCGCCATTCCCGCCGCCAGCAGCTTTTCCCGGAACCTCCCGAAATCGTCGTCCCACCCAATCTTCGTCCCCAGAATCGCCGCCCCCGCGCCATCCGCCGTATGCATCACTTCGACATACTGCAGATGATCCGCGGCCGCTCGCGCCGCAATCTCGGCCAGCGCATCCCCAATATGCTTTTCCAGCGCCGGACCAAACTTCTCGAACGTCGAAAAGAATCGGTCGTGCGCCGACTCCTCGCCCCGATGCCAGTTGCGCATCGACCACGCATCCACCAGTTGGTCATAAAGAATCTGATCCTGATAGGCGCACCTCACCGACGGTTTATTTTTATACGGCTCGCAAGAGTCGCACGAAGCATGCATCAACTTCGACGTGCTGCGATCCACGCAAAGAGCGTTCTCCGACGCCCAATCAATCATGCTCTCCGCATAAATCGCCCCGCCCAGGTGGACATGCAAATCACCCCCCTTAGGCATCTGCTGCAAAAACGCCAGCAGCAATCCCGGCTCATGCCGCACCGATTCCATATATTTGCCAGCCTTCTCTTCCGCATTTTGCGCCACCGCGACCGCCACCAGCGCAACAACGCACGCCCAACCAGCCAATACCGAAATTCGCACGTTTCGCACGAAGCCCTCCAATTGTTGAGACCCCGTATTGTAGTGGATTCCCCGCCCCGTCACCTGCCTTCTGCCTAGCCCCTGTGTTTCCCCGTATGCCCCCGTGGTCAAGCCCGGGAAGTTAGACCCAACTCAAATAGCGAGCAGTCAGTATTCATGCCACTGAAATACCGATTTGCACAATCACAACCCGATGTGAGCCAGGAACGTTCTGCCCGCCGAAACCGCGCTACATCGCGATAACCCTGGCGCTCTCCCAGCAATCCCCAGCCGTTTGCACAAATTCCGTGTCACCCGCCTGTGCACAGCCTGCACTCGATTGATAGAGAAGAACTTACAGACGGATATTTTTCATTGACGTTAAAAATAGGAGTGTTAAAAACATAATCGTTCTTTGACACGTTCTGAAGTTTACCCGGTTGGTGCGGCGTCCGGGGCTCAAGCGTAGTCACTCAGACAACCGCGAGGTGAGTCTGGGAGGGCGAGCAAGGGTCTATAGCTAAGCGCTGGTTGAGGCGAACAGGAGCCACTGTCGAAGGCAGGATAGAGTCCCGAGGCGTTGAACTGGTTTATCCGGTTGGCGGTGAGCCCGGAGCCCAAGCAAGATCGGCTTACAATGAAACCCGCAAGGGAGTTGTAAGAATAAGGTTAGCAAGGGTCTAAACGCGAGCTACTGGCCGAGACGAATCAGATCAACATCACCTCGGGACTCTCTATTTGTACGTGTCTGTGAAGCAACGCGTGAGTGGAGCGACGGGCGTCGCCGCCCGTCGAGGATCGCATAGCAACAACCGCCCTCGGCCCTCGGCTGTCAGTCATCAACTCTCAGTTAGATTATGTGGCGACGGGCACACTCGCACATCCAAGCCGAGCGAAGCTCGGCAGCCCGCCGCGAATCTAACATTACCCACACCGCAAGCGCCGAAGCCGGAGAACTCTTCCCGAACCACTGTCGCGTCTGCCGCCCAGGCTGGCACCGACCTTTTCTTGACCAACGACAAAGACTGTTCCGAAAAATCGTCCCGGGAATTCAATTCATCGCTTCCCTGGACACACAGCTGTTCTGAGGCGTGGAAGATCATAAATGGACGCCTTGCGACGGGCGGAAGCCCACGAGGCTACCGCCGAGCCGGACTCAGTGTCGGTGAACCGGTCACGCTCTAATTGTGAGATTGATAGCTATTCACAGCGGAATATTCCCATGCTTCTTAGGCGGATTCTTATCCCGCTTCGTCTCCAGCATCTCCAGCGCCTGAATCAGCTTCCTGCGCGTTTCTCGCGGCTGAATCACCGCATCCACAAATCCGCGATCGGCGGCCACGTAGGGGTTGGCAAGGGTGTCGCGGAATTCTTCGATCTTCTCCTGCCGCATGGCCTCGCGATTTTCAGCGCTATCCAGCTCGCGCTTGTAGACAATGTCCACCGCGCCCTCCGGCCCCATCACCGCAATTTCCGCGCTCGGCCACGCATAATTCACGTCGGTCCGAATATGCTTTGACGCCATGACGCAATATGCTCCACCGTAAGCCTTGCGCGTAATGACAGTCACCTTCGGCACCGTCGCTTCAGCAAACGCGTACAGCAGCTTCGCCCCATGCCGGATGATTCCGCCATACTCCTGCTGCGTCCCCGGCAAAAATCCCGGAACATCTTCAAACGTCACCAGCGGAATATTGAAGCAATCGCAGAAGCGCACAAAGCGCGCGCCTTTCACCGAAGCGTTGATATCAAGCGTGCCCGCCAGCATCGCCGGCTGATTGGCTACGATCCCAACCGGCTTCCCTTTGAGCCGCGCAAATCCCACGACAATGTTCTTCGCATAATGTTCGTGAATCTCAAAAAAGTATCCGTCATCGACGACCGTATGAATCACATCTTTCATGTCATACGGCATGTTCGATCGATCCGGAATCAGCGTATCCAGCTTCTCGTCCACCCGATCGATCGGGTCCGTACATGCCTTGCGCGGAGGATCTTCCAGATTGTTCGACGGAATAAAACTCAGCAGCTCTCGGACCATCGACAAACACTCGGCATCATCGCGGCACAGAAAGTGAGCCACGCCCGACGTCTCGTTATGTGTGTGCGCGCCTCCCAACTGATCCTTCGTGACTTCTTCATGCGTGACAGTCTTAATCACATCAGGACCAGTAATAAACATGTAAGAAGTCTGGTCGACCATCAGAATAAAATCCGTAATCGCCGGAGAATACACCGCGCCGCCGGCGCACGGCCCCATGATGGCCGAGATCTGCGGCACCACTCCGCTATAAAGCGTGTTGCGCAAAAAGATGTCGGCATAGCCGGCCAGCGACATCACACCTTCCTGAATTCGTGCCCCGCCCGAATCATTCAGCCCGATCACCGGAGCGCCCATCTTCGCCGCCAGGTCCATGATCTTGACGATCTTCGAAGCATTCGCCTCTGAAAGCTAGCCGCCAAACACCGTAAAGTCCTGCGCAAACACAAAGACCAGCCGTCCTTCGACGCGGCCATATCCGGTGATAAAACCGTCACCGTAATACTTCTGCTCTTCCATGCCGAAGTTGTAGCAGCGGTGCGTGACCAGTTTGTCGGTTTCCTCGAACGTGCCCTCGTCGAGCAGAAACTCCACGCGCTCGCGGGCCGACATCTTGCCCTCTTTGTGCTGGCGCTCGCGCCGCTTGGCGCCGCCACCTTCCAGCGCCATCTGGTCTCGTTTTTTCAGTTCAGCAATTTTCTCTTCAAGTTTCATGCCAGTCATTATAGGCGAGACAGATCCTGCGGAGCGCCGGGCGCCCCGCCACGATGCTTTCGACGTGCGAGCGCGACCGTTGATGCGCCTACTGCTCCACCGTGTAAACCAGCGATCCTCGTACGGCCGGTTACCCCCGCAAACTCGCGGCGTCCAACAGATTCAGAAACGCTATTTTCTTTTCCGCCGGCAGAAAAGATGCCTCGAAAGAATTGCGCGCCACTTCGCGCAACTGTTCGTCAGTAAAACCAAAAGTCTCCTGCACCAGCCCGTATTCGTCGACCAGCGAAGTGCGAAACATGGCGGGATCATCCGAGTTGAGAGTCAGCATCAGCCCGGCGTCAAAGTAGCGCCGCACCGGATGCTGCGCCAGTTCCACACAGCATCCCGTCCGCAAATTGCTGGTCACGCAGATCTCAATCGGAACCTGTCGCTCCGCCAACTCTTCAATCAATTCCGCATCTTTCTCCGCCGTAAGCCCGTGTCCAATGCGCTCCGCCTTAAGGTTCAGCGCGCCCCATATCGATTCTGGCCCCGCGCTTTCACCCGCGTGCGCCGTCAGATGCAGTCCGTGCTCCCCGCCGCGCCCATAAACCCCGGCAAACCGTTCTGGAGGCCCAGCCAACTCATCACCGCCAATACCGAACCCGACCACGTTGCGATCGCGAAACCGTATCGCGAGATCGAGCACGCTCTGAGCCTTCTCAGCGCTAAACTGGCGAATAGCATCGAAGATCCACAACAAAGAAATGCCAAAGTCTTTTTCGCCGCGCTGGCGCCCACGTTCCAGCCCTTCGAAAATCGCAGCGAAATCCTGCTTCCGCCACAAGCAGACACCGACCGACACAATAACTTCAGCGTGCAAGACGTTTTGCGCCTTCAACCGCTCCATCAGTCGGTAAGTAATCAACTCGTAGTCTTCCGCAGTGCGCAGATGCCCCGTGACATCCTTGAACGCCAGCAGGAAGCCTTTAAAGTCTTTGTAATTGTAGAGTTGTTCAACCTCGGCCAGCGACGCCCCGTCCATCCCGTGACGCTGCCGCAATTCGAGCAGTGTGGAGGGCTCAATCGAGCCCTCCAAATGCACGTGCAGTTCAGCCTTAGGGAGCGTGCGGATAAAGCTGGAGTGCTCCGAGGACATAGAGCGATTCTAAAGCAACGGGGTCACCGCGTGAGAGGGCCATCCGGTGATCAGAGTTCGAGTCAAAATCCCAATGACCCGATCGCCCGATGACCGAATCACCCGATCTTCTTCTCTTTGCAGAACTCGCTGTGATGCCGGCTGTAAAAAATGTAAATAACCAGCCCCAGCACAAGCCAGATCACGAACCGCAGCCAGGTAATCAGCGTCAGCCCCAACATCAGCCCGCCGCAAAGAACCACCGAGATGAGCGGAAACCACGGGACAAATGGCACCCGGAACGCCCGCTTCCGATCCGGCTGATTACGTCGCAGCAGAATAACGCCGAGCGAAACCAGAACAAACGCAAACAGCGTTCCGATATTGGCGAGATCGGCCGCATCCCCAATATCCACCAGCCCCGCCGGGATCCCAACGGCAAAACAGGCGATCCATGTGGACCAGTACGGCGTCTTGTATTTCGGATGCACGGCGGCGAACAACTTCGGCAACAATCCGTCGCGCGACATCGCGTACCAGATTCGCGCCTGCCCATACTGAAACACCAGTAACGATGAGATCATCCCCATCAGTGCCCCAATCACGATCACCGACCGGAAGAACGGATGCACTCCCAGATACTTCATCGCATACGCGACCGGAGCATCGGCCGCTTCACCGGAAACAAAAGTCGTGTACTTCATCATGCCCAGCAGCACCACCGCGACTCCGACATACAGCAGCGTGCACACCACCAGCGACATAATGATGCCGAACGGCAAATCCCGTTGCGGATTTCGCGACTCCTCCGCCGCCGTCGATACCGAATCGAACCCGATGTAAGTAAAAAAAACGATGGCCCCGCCCGTAACGATTCCCGCAAATCCAGACGGCGCGAACGGCTTCCAGTTCGCCGGCTTCACCAGCATTCCGCCGACTACCAGAAACGTCAGGATCGCGCCAATCTTGATCGCAACCATGATATTGTTCGTCTCCGCCGATTCCTTCACTCCTCGCACCAGCAGCAGCGTGAGAATAAATACAATCAGAAATCCCGGAAGATTGAAGTAAGCACCCGTCCACTGTCCCGAAGCCCACACCGGACTCGCCCACTTATCCGGCAAATTGAGCCCGAATGACGCCAATTGCGCCTTCGTATATCCGGCAAAGCCCACCGCTACCGCCACATTACTGACCACGTACTCGAGAATCAGGTCCCAGCCGATGATCCACGCAAAAATTTCGCCAAGCGTCGCGTAGGAGTAGGTATATGCGCTGCCCGCAATCGGAATCATCGACGCCAGTTCGGCGTAGCACAATCCGGCAAAACTGCAGGCGACCGCCACCAGAAGAAACGAAATGGCAATGGATGGCCCAGCCGGAGGACGGCCATGCATCAGCGCTCCGGCCGTGCTGCCGGTCCGCAGAAAATTCACGATCAGGTCGAGCGCCTGCGCATGCAGAATGGATGGCGCCTGGAAATATTCTCCAGCCGCCGCCGTTCCCGTAAGTATGAAGATTCCCGAACCAATGATGGCGCCGATACCCAGCGCCGTCAGCGACCAAGGCCCCAGAGTCTTGCTCAGCCGGTGCGCCGGGTTCTCCGAGTCCGAAATCAGTTTGTCAATCGACTTGCAACAGAAAGCCTGACTGTTGGAAGTCCGAATCACACCGGCCGCTGGCTCAGTCGAAGATTGCCCCAAGAGTTCGTTGTCTCCTAGCAACATAATGGAGCGACGGGCGTTTCGCCCGTCATGCCGGACGGGGACGCCCGGCGCTCCATCATAACTTGCGTAAACGTCCTACCGCTTCGCCTGCCCGCGCGCCAGCTTTTTCACCGTGCGCTTCTTCGATCCGCGCGCATAGTCGCGGGGCTTCTTCGGCTTTTCCGCTTTGTCTTTCTTGCGGGAGGCTCGCTTCGTTTTCTTGCGTTCTTCTTTGCCTAACGTCTTCGTATTTGCCATGATTACAGTAAGTTTCCTCTGCTGTTTTAGTTTTGTATCGCTTTCAAGTTTCGTACCGGTCTTAAGCTTCGTGTCGTTCTCAAGCTTTGCATCAAGGTACGCTTCAGCGATGCCTCGCATCCTCGAAATCAGACGCCCGTTTAGAGGCCGGGTTTTCAGCTAGCAGCCAGAAGCTAGCAGTCTCTACACCTTCTCCAACTGCGCGTACCGCTCCACCAATTTCTTCAAACCGAAGCGAGGGAATTGTACCGTAATCTTGGCGTCTTCCCCATCCCCTTCGCGCTGATACACCGTTCCTTCGCCATATTTTGGATGTTTCACCTTCTGTCCAGGGCGAAATCCGCGCCTGCCAGCAGGCTCCTCAGCCTCCAGTTTCGGAACCTTGAACTTCTTCCCCCGCGAAGCAAAAAACTCTGCAATATTGCCGATGGAGTTGTAACCTGCAAGCGGAGCCCTCGTCTTAGGCTTCACTGCAGCTGGGTTCCACGCAGCACTCTGATCTTCATCTTCATAAGAATAATGTGGCCCGTGTGGCGCGGGCGCCCCCGCCCGCGCGAAGCCGGAGGATGAAGATGATGACGACGAAGAAGACGAAGATGCTCTCCGCCGCGCCCCTCCCAACTCCTCCACCAGTTGCGGTGGAACTTCCTCCAGAAATCTCGACGCCACGCTAGCCTCGGGCATGTCCGTCCCATACCGCCGCCGGTACACGGCTCGCGAAAGTACCAGCGTATCCATAGCCCGCGTCATCCCCACATAGCACAACCGCCGCTCCTCTTCGATCGCATCCGGCTCCAGCAAGGTCCGCGAATGCGGAAACAAGCCTTCCTCCATTCCCGCCAGCACGACCAGCGGAAACTCCAGCCCTTTGGCCGCATGCAGCGTCATGAGCGTGATCTGCGCGTGTTCGTCATACTGATCCGCATCGCTGACCAGCGCCGCGTGATCGAGAAATTCATCGAGCGTCTCGCCGCGATCCCGCGAATCCATTGCAGCGTTCACCAGTTCGCGCAGGTTTTCAATCCGCGAGAAAGCTTCCGGCGTGTCCTCTTCTTCAAGTTGCTTGATGTATCCCGTGCGGTCGATCAGAAACTTGAGGAGTTCAGCCGTATTCGCCGCCGCCCCCGGAGCCCGAAATCCATCTGCCGCCGCATCACCAGCCTCCTCAGTGGAGCGACGGGCGTCCTCGCCCGTCACCTCAGCAGCCTCGTCTGTGGAGAGACGCGCGTCCTCGCCCGTCACCTCATCTTCCGCGGCATCGCCAGCCGCAAAATCAAAACTGAAGTTGCCAGGATCGAAATCCGTGTCCGCAGGAGGTTGTGTGGGGACGGGCGTCTCGCCCGTCCATGCCGAGCGAAGCTCGGCTCCGCCCTCGTCGAATCCCGTCCCAGCCGTCTTCCCCACTCGCTCCCCAAACGTCCCCGCCAACATAGCCCGCCCATCCTCAATCAGCTCCCGAAAGCTCCTCAACGCCGCCAACGCCCGAGCCGGCAACAACTGCCGCGAAATCGCCTCCCCCACCGCGCCCCACATCGACAATCCCGTCTCCAGCCCCAGTCGCTCGATCATCTCGATCGTCGTCTTCCCAATCCCCCGCACCGGAGTATTAATCACCCGCAGCAGCGATACCGAATCGTCCGGATTCTGAATGACCTTCAAATAAGAAATCAGATCTTTGATCTCAGCCCGCTCGTAAAACGAAAATCCGCCCACCACGTGATACTTCAACTGATACCGCCGCATCGCCTCTTCAAACAACCGCGATTGCGAGTTCGTCCGATAAAGCACCGCCGCCCTCGCCATATCCCCACTTTCCCCCGTCGCGCGCACGTAACGGCTGATCGTATCCGCCGCAAACAAAGCCTCATTCTCCCCATCCGGAGCTTCGTAGTACCCGACCTTCGCCCCACCCTGCCGCGAAGTCCAAAGGTTTTTCCCCTTGCGCCGGACATTGTTCGCCACCACCGCCGAAGCCGCACCCAGAATATTCTGCGTCGAGCGATAGTTCTCCTCCAGCCGCACAATCTTCGCGTCGGGAAAGTCGCGCTCAAACTCGAGAATGTTGCGAATGTCGGCCCCGCGCCACGAATAGATCGACTGATCCTCATCGCCCACCGCGCAGACATTGTGCCCTGAGCCCGCGAGTAACCGCATCAACTCGTACTGCGGACGATTCGTATCCTGATATTCATCGATCAATAAATATTGAAATCGCCGGTTGTAATATTCACGCACCGCCCCGACCGATTTGAGCAGCCGCATGGCTTCGAGCAGCAGATCGTCGAAGTCCATCGCATTCGCCCGCAGCAGTTCCTTGCGATACTCCTCGAAAATGTGCGCAATCTTCTCGGTTTTAGGGTCGCCCGACTGCAGATAAATTTCCTGCGGATCAAGCATATGATTCTTGGCCCAGGAAATCCGCGACAGCACGGCACGCGGCGTCAGTTGCTTGTCGTCCACCCCCAACCGCCGCATGATGCTCTTCACGACTTGCTGCTGATCGCTCTCGTCGTAGATAACAAAATTCTTCGTGAGGCCGATCGGCGGCTGGCCAGGGACGGTAGAGGGGGTCCGCAGAGCCTCAATATCCCGCCGCAACACCCGCACACAAAACGAATGAAACGTGGAAATCACCGGCTTTGCAATGCTCAGGCCGCCGACCAGCTTTTCCACCCGCTCCGCCATCTCCGCCGCAGCCTTATTAGTGAAAGTCATGGCCAGGATGGCTTCCGGCATCACGCCCATCTTCTCGATCAGATAAGCAATCCGAAACGTGATGACGCGAGTCTTCCCGCTCCCCGCCCCGGCCAGAATCAGCACCGGCCCCTCGGTAGTAACAACCGCCTCGCGTTGTTGCGGATTTAACTCGTCCAAGAACGACAAAAGAAAGTGGCTCCAAAATGCGCTGTCTGAATTTTACAAGAAGGTCGTGTGGGGCGGGCATTATCGAGGGAAAACCGAGTAAACAAATAACCCGATCAGCGCTATAGCGGCAAGTGTTTCAAACCCAACCCACATGGCGTACTGGCTCTTGTTTGGCACTTCGCAGCCCGACGCCGCCAAGCCCTGACGAAGTGGAGTGGGATTGCAATAGCTGTGGATAGCAACCAAACGAGAGCGACAATATGCAAGAACACTCGTTGAGTTGTCATCGCGGCCACGATCAGAGACAGGAACGAAACCGCCCGCAGGATCCCTCCGATGTGTCGCTTCATTTTGTGTACCCTGGCGACGTTAGCGCCTTTCTGTTGAACGACTGTATAATTAAGAGTTGCGCTCATGAAGAAGAACACATCTGTGCCAGCCGTCCAGTCTGCCACGCACCGCCTCATCCGTTCCACCACCGTCCTGTGCGTTCGCCGCGACGGCAAAGTCGTCATGGCCGGCGACGGCCAAGTCACCCTCGGCGAATCCGTAATCAAGCACGGAGCCAAGAAAATCCGCCGCCTTTACCAGGACAAGATCCTGGCTGGATTCGCCGGCTCCACCGCCGACGCCTTCACTCTGTTCAGCCGCTTCGAAGCCAAACTCGAGCAGTATCACGGCAACATCGGCCGCGCCGCCGTCGAGCTGGCCAAAGATTGGCGCACCGACAAATTTCTCCGTCATCTCGAAGCTCTGTTGCTCGTTTCTGACAAAGAAGCCACCTTCCTGCTCAGCGGCCAGGGAGACGTGATCGAACCCGACTCCGGCATCGCGGCTATCGGTTCCGGAGGGCCCTTTGCCCAGGCAGCGGCCCAGGCCCTTGCCGATCACACCCAGCTTTCAACCCGCGAAATTGCCGAAGAAGCTATGAAGATTGCCGGCCGCATGTGCATCTATACCAATGACAGGATTACCATTGAGGAGCTGTAGTGTAGTTCTCAGTACCCGGTTCTCAGTTCTCAACGAGGACCGGCGGTTTTCAGTGGTTTACTGAGAACTGAGAGCTGAGAGCTGAGAACTTTTTTATGGCCATTTACTTACCCGGAACCGCCGAGGAAGAACAAGTCACGCTCGACGAACTGACGCCGCGCGAAATCGTCACCGAACTCGACAAGTACGTTGTCGGACAAAAGGACGCGAAGCGCGCCGTCGCCATCGCCCTGCGAAACCGCATGCGCCGCCAGAAACTTTCGCCCGAAATGGCCGAAGAGGTCATTCCGAAAAACATCATCATGATCGGCCCCACCGGCGTCGGCAAAACCGAAATCGCTCGCCGCCTCGCGAAACTGGCTAACTCGCCGTTCCTCAAGGTTGAGGCTTCCAAGTTCACCGAAGTCGGCTACGTTGGCCGTGACGTTGAGTCCATGATCCGCGATCTGGTCGAGATCGCCATCGAAATGATCCGCGAAGAGAAGCTCGAAGACGTCTCTGATAAAGCCGAACTCAACGCCGAAGAGCGTTTGCTCGATATTCTTCTGCCCCCACTCTCGCGTCCTTCGGACTCGGGCTCACCTGCGGCTTCGACCGGCGGCGTGGTCATCGACGCCAGCACCACCCTCGCCGACTCCTCCAGCCGCACCCGCGAAAAACTGCGCCAGCAATTGCGCGAGGGCAAGCTCGACGATCGAACCGTGGAAATCGAAACCCGCGAGCGCAATTTCCCGTCCTTTGAAATCATCTCCAATCAAGGCGTCGAAGAGATGGACGTCAACCTCAAAGACATGTTGCCCAATATCTTCGGCCAGCGCACGAAGAAGCGGAAGATGAAGGTCAACGAGGCCTTCGAGTACCTGATTCAGGAAGAAGAGCAGCGCCTGATCGACATGGAGCAGGTCACCCGCGCCGCCATCGACCGCGTCGAAAATACCGGCATCATCTTCCTCGACGAAATCGACAAAATCGCCGGCCGTGAAAGCGGCCATGGACCCGACGTTTCCCGCGAAGGCGTACAGCGCGATATCCTCCCCATCGTCGAAGGCACCACCGTCAACACTCGCTACGGCATGGTCCGCACCGATCACATCCTGTTCGTAGCCGCCGGTGCCTTCCACGTTTCCAAGCCCAGCGACCTGATTCCCGAACTCCAGGGTCGATTCCCCATTCGTGTAGAACTGCAATCGCTAACCATGGCGGACTTCGTCCGCATCCTCACCGAACCGAAATCTTCCCTGACGAGGCAATACATCGCCTTGCTCGAAACCGAAGGCGTGAAACTGGAATTCACACCCGACGCGCTCGAAGAAGTCGCCCGCTTCGCCTTCCGCGTAAACGAAGGCACGGAAAACATCGGCGCCCGCCGTCTCCACACCATCATGGAGCGCGTGCTCGACGAAATCAGCTTCGAAGCACCCGAGAAAAAAGGCCAGCCCTTCACCGTTGATGCGGCCTATGTGCAGAAAATGCTTAGCGACATCGTAAAAGATCAGGATCTGTCCCGCTACATCCTGTAGAGCATCGTAATCACAAAGACAAGGACAGAGAGCGACGACTGAACAACGACAACGATTACACCGAAGCCTCCAAAGACCCCTGTGCCTCCCTGTGCACCTCAGTGTCCTCCGCGGTTATCCCTTGTTCCTGACTCTGCCTCTGTTACTCTTTCCTTTTCACAATGAAGCTGCATCTTGAAAAGCTCCTGGCCCTGTCCGCGCTCTGCCTGCTGCTGGCCAGTTGCGCCCAGACCGGCCCTCCCTTGCCCCCGTCGCTCGAACTGCCCAAGCCCCCCGGAGATCTCCGCGCCAACCGCAAAGGCAAGCGCGTTACCCTCACTTGGAGCGAGCCCACCCTAACCACCGACCACCAGAGCGTGCGCTATATCGGACCGACGCAGGTCTGCCGCAGCCTCGATCCCGATATAACTGCCTGCGCCCTCCCGGTAGCCACCTTACCCGCTCCCCCACCCGCAGCACCAAAACGAACTTCCAGGAAAACCGCGGCACAAAAGACAACCTCCCCACCGCCGGCTCTGCAGACCTACATCGACACTCTCCCCGCCAGCCAACTGCAGGAGAATCCTTCCGCCGAAGTCACCTACGCTGTCGAGATTCAGAATCGCAATGCCCGAGGCGCCGGATTATCCAATCGCGTGCACGTTCCCGCTGCCCCCACCCTGCCACCGCCGGCGAACCTGGCGGGCCAACTGACAGGCGACGGCGCGGTACTCAGTTGGACCAGCCTCGGCGAACCCCCCGCCGTGCCCGGGATCGAACATCGCTATCGAATCTATCGCGTCGAGGAGACCCCGGGCGATAAGAACTCCGGTAAAGATGTGATTGCCGGCGACGTGTCCCTCGGTTCGCCCGGCCCCGAACACTTCGCCGACTCCAGCTTCGAGTGGGAAAAGACTTACCTCTACCGCATCACCACCGTGACCATCCTCAAGCGGCCTGAAAGCGAGGTGCAGGTCGAAGGCGACGACACTCCGCCCTTGCGTCTCGTGGCTCACGACATTTTTCCGCCATCCGTTCCCGCGGGCCTGCAAGCCGCCTACTCCGGCGAGGGACAAAAGCCCTTCATCGACCTCATCTGGGCCCCGGTGACCAACTCCGACCTCGCCGGCTACAACATCTTCCGCTCCGAAAACGGAGCGCCCAGCGCGAGCATGGTGAAGATCAACTCCGAACTGGTGAAATCGCCGTCCTATCGCGATTTCGCTGTCACCTCCGGCAAAACCTACACCTACTCCGTCTCCGCCGTCGACGTCCGCGGAAACGAAAGCCAGCATTCCGAAAGCACCAGCGAGCCTGTTCCCTGAGTAATGAACCGCGCTCGAAGGGACACCCTTATGAATTTGTCATCCACCGCAAAGCAACGGCTCTGCAGATAGATTGTCACCCCGCCATTCCCTCCCTTGTCATCCGGAGCAAAGCGGGGTTCCTTTGGATTTTTCTTTCGTGATCCTCCTGTCGTTTGTGTTTGAATAATCCTGATGAAATATTGTCGCTTCCAACTCGACGGCTCCGCCCACTACGGCCTGGTCGAATCGGCCACGGGCAGTAACCATAACGAAGACGACATCACCCGGCTCCTCCTCCAATCTCCGCAAAACAGCGATGGCGACGTCGAAGGCCTGCCCAGCCGCCGCATGGACCGCATCCCGCTGAAAGATGCATTCCTCCTGCCTCCCGTACAGCCTTCGAAAATCGTCTGCGTCGGCCGCAACTATCGCGAACATGCCGCCGAACTCGGCAACGAAGTTCCGCAGGAGCCGCTCCTGTTTTTCAAGCCGCCTTCTTCTCTACTGCCGACGGGTGCAACCATTCTTCGGCCCAAAGTTTCCGAGCGCACCGACTTCGAGGGCGAACTAGCGGTCGTTGTCGCCCGACGGTGCTACCGGCTCTCCGACGCCGACGACATTCGCCCCTACATCCTCGGCTACACTTGCGCCAACGATTTCACCGCCCGCGACCTGCAAAAGAAGGACGGCCAGTGGACTCGCGCCAAAGGTTTTGACACCTTTTGCCCGGTCGGCCCCGTGGTCACCGACAGCATCGACCCGTGGGCTGGCATCCAGGTCGAAACCCGTGTCAATGGGGAAGTCCGGCAATCCGGCAACACCCGCGACTTCATCTTCCCCCTCGACGTCATCATCCGTTACATTTCCCAGGTCATGACTCTAGAACCCGGAGACCTGATCGCGACCGGCACTCCTCAAGGTGTCGGCCCAGTACTAGCCGGCGACACCATCGAAGTTTCAATCGAAGGCATCGGAGTACTCCGCAACTCCATAGCCGATCAGCCCTAGCGGAAGCCAAGGTAGCGTTGTGTGGTGGCCGGCGCTCGTCCGTCCAAGCTTATGGGGCGACGGGCGTCTCGCCCGTCAAAGTCCCACCCACCTCACTTCGTCCCGGCTCCCTGTCGCACCGCTCGCTCCATCAGTTCCGCTGCCCTGAGCAGGATATCCATCTCCGCTTCCCGCAGGCCAGTAAGAGCCTTCGCCAGAAGCCGGATTCTCCGCGCTCTGGCCTGCTGTAGTAATCGTTGCCCCTTGGCAGTTGCAGTCACTCGAATCCGCCGCGCATCTTTCGCGTCGGTCTCAATCTTTGCCAGCCCCAAATGCTTCAATCCCGCCACGATACGGCTCATCGTAGGAGCCTTCACTTGCTCAGCTGCTGCCAGTTGTCCTAGCGCCATCGGCCCCCCGAACACCAGCACGGATAGCGCCGACAGCCGCGCCGGGCCCTCCCCCGCCAGAACGTCCTGCTTGCGCGCATGGCGCAGAAGATGAATGGCAGCCGAGTGCAGGCGATCCGCCACTTCCAACCGGAATGGCTCGTGCGGACCCGTGGCTTGGGAACGCGGCATACGAAATAGCTTAGCATTCTGAACACTTAGCATTGCTAATCTTTTTTCTTGACAAGCAAAAATGGAATCCTATAATTAGTTAGCAGTGCTAATGAATCAGGTGGGAGCAGGTATCCATGGCAACCTATAGTCGTTGTTTCGAACTACTGCAAGCCGGCGATGCAGACGGCCTCCGGCAATGTCTGGACCAGGATCCGGCCGCCTGCGACGCGCGTGATGCAAACGGCGTGAGCCTGCTGATGCACTCCATCTATCGCGGACGCCGCGACCTTGCCGAACTGATTGCGAGCAAGAAGAAAAACCTCGATATCTTCGAAGCCGCCTCACTCGGCCGTCTCGCTCGCCTCAAAGACTGCATTCAAGAAGCCTGCGCCGCAGATTCCTGCTCGATTGATTGCCCGTCCATTGATTCCCCTTCCAAAGACGGTTTCACCGCCCTGCACTTCGCCTGTTTTTTTGGACACCCCGCAGCCGCTGAGCTGTTGATCGAAAGCGGAGCTGCCATCGACGTCGTGGCCGCGAACCCAACTCAGGTGATGCCGCTGCACTCCGCCGCATCCTCCCGCAACCTGGAAGCCGCTCGTCTCCTTCTCGAACACGGAGCGCCGGTAAATGCCCGTCAGCAAGCAGGCTGGGTTCCCATCCACGCCGCCGCCCAGAACGGAGACCGCGCCATGGTGGACCTGTTGCTCCAGCACCACGCCGATCCCAAACTAACCAACGACGCCGCCAAGACCCCGGCCATGGTCGCCCGGGAAAAAGGTCACGAGGAAATCGCCGCCCACCTGGAGATGCGAGGGTAGACTGGGCAGCCTTTGGCCGCAAAACCAATCATAATGCACCTAAGCCTTTTATAATGAAGACCTTGTGCGATCACGAGCTCGGAAGCAACGCCCAACTGATTGATTTAAAAGGAAGGACACCTTCCTTCCTCCGAACGATGGTCAACAAAGTCACTTATTATCAGGACTTTAGCTATAATTGTCTTAAATTCATAGACCTGGAAGGAATTGAAAGGTAGCCCCCCGGGGGAACCGCATTCGCAAAGCTGAGACTCCGACAAGCGTAGATTTTCCGACTCGCATTACCCAAGGAGTCCTGTCTTTCAATCGCGCATTCCGCAGCATGCATCAAACGATCTATAATTACGAAACAGTTCTTCGGGGAACCCGATCACTCGATCAGAGAACTAAAGATCCTGACTAACGATTCCAGACTGACGATTTGAAGAGCGAAGAATAAATTATGTCGACGAAGTTAAAGGTCACTGTCATCACCTGTTCGCTGGCCATTTTGCTGTTCACCCTGGTGGGCGGATTTGTTAATGTTCGCGCCTCCTCGAACGATGGCGCGTACCGGCAACTCTCGGTGTATAGCGAAGTGCTCTCGCGCATCCGCCTCGAGTATGTTGAGGAGCCGAATATCGCCGGCGTCACCGACGGCGCTTTGCACGGACTCTTGGAGTCGCTCGACGCCAACTCCAGCTACTTATCGGCCGACGAGTATAAGCATTACAAGGCCGCGATGAAGGCCGAGGGCAAGGCGAATATTGGCGCCACCATCTCCAAGCGCTTTGGCTACGCCGACGTGGTCGCGGTCATTCCTGGCGGACCGTCGGAGAAAGCCGGTATCGACAACTCCGACATCATCGAGTCGATCGAGGGCAAGAGCACGCACGACATGTCCTTGGCGGAAATTCACAGCCTGTTGTCGGGCGAGGTTGGAACCACAATTACCGTGGCCGTGGTGCGTCCCCGGAAAGCTGAACCGGAGAAGGTTGTGATTACGCGCGATGTGGTCGCGATTCCGCCGGTCAGCGATAAAATGCTCGCCGATAATGTCGGCTACATTCAGGTGGATGCGTTCCCCGTGGGCAAGTCGCAGGAGATCGCTGCAAAAATTCGCGATCTGCAGAAACAGGGCGCACAGAAGCTCATCCTCGATCTGCGGAATTGCGCCAGCGGCGAAGAGTCCGAGGGTATCGCCACTGCCAACCTCTTCCTCGACCATGGCACCATCACTTATCTGCAAGGCCAGAAGTTTCCGAAGCAGGCTTTCAACGCCGATCCCGCCAAAGACATTACAAAGTTGCCCGTCGCGGTGCTGGTGAATCGCGGAACCGCCGGTCCGGCTGAGATTGTCGCCTCCGCCATTCTCGAGAATGCTCGCGGCGATGTCGTCGGAGATAAGACTTTCGGCGACGGCTCTTTGCAGAAACTGATCGAGATGCCCGATAATTCCGCTCTGATTCTTTCGATTGCCAAGTACTATTCGCCTGGCGGAAAGGCAATTCAGGATGTCTCGGTCACTCCCAATGTTCTCGTTGCCGACGCTGCGGAGGAAGATGGCGGATTGCCTGATGAAGAAGAGCAGGCAACTCCCGGGTCCAAGCCTGGCGACAAAAAGGAAGATAAGCCCAAAATCAACCTGCCCGACGACCAACTGAACAAGGCCTTGGAAGTCTTAAAAAATCGGCAGTCAAAAGGATAAGAACAGGGATAAAAACTCAGAGCTAGAAGATTTATAATCGCCCGCTTTGGCGGGCGATTTTTTTGCCTCGGAGTTTCGAGCGCGTGGATCGCCCCTTCCGGTAACATTGAGTCTGAACTCCAATTCTTCACCCAGTTGAAGCAGAAGTTGCGCCGATGTTGACGCTGACCCAAAACGATCGCGGGAGTAGCGACCTTCGTTGCAGAACTCTTTGCTCTCTGCGATAAAAGCCAGAAGTAATAGTAATGAAGATCATCTATCAGGATTTTCCAACGGTCGAGATTGGCGGACGAAAGCTGGTTGGGCGCTTCTTCTTCGGCTTGCTCGTGCTCCTCTCCGCCGTGGTGGGAGCTACCGCTGGTCTGCTCCTCGTTTATTCGACCGATCTTCCCCAGGTTGAAGAGCTCGAACGCTACCGTCCCAGTTCAGTTACCGAACTCTACGATGGACAGGGTCGAGTCATCGGCACATTCGCGTTGCAGCGCCGCGTCATCGCCAGTTATGACGACTACCCGGAAGTTCTTCGCAACGCCTTGATCTCCATCGAAGACAAGGATTTCTACCGTCACTCAGGCGTCAATATCTGGCGCATCCTGGGAGCGGCTTATCGCGACATCGAATCGGGCGGCAAAGTCCAGGGCGCATCGACGCTCACCATGCAACTCGCCCGCAACCTGTTTCTCTCTCCCGACCGCTCGTTTTATCGCAAGGTGCAGGAGACGCTGCTCGCCATCCAGATCGAACGCCGCTTCACCAAGCCGCAGATCTTCACCCTCTATGCCAATCAGATTTTTCTCGGCCACGGAGCATACGGCTACCAGGCTGCCTCGGAATACTACTTCAGTAAACCTGCCAGGCAACTGAAGCTGGAGGAAGCCGCGCTGCTCGCGGGACTCCCCAAAGCTCCGCAATACTATTCGCCGATCAACCATCCCGATCGCGCGCTCAAACGTCGCAATCTCGTCCTCAACGCCATGCTGGAAGACGGCAAGATCACTGCCGCGCAAGCGGCGGAGGCCAGGAACAAGCCCATCATGCTCAATGTCCAGCGCGATCCCAACTCGCTGGCTCCGTATTATGTTGAGGAAATCCGCCGCTACCTTGAGGCGAAATACGGAAGCGATCAGGTCCACGAAGGCGGATTGCGCGTTTACACCTCGCTCGACTCGGATCTGCAGAAAGCCGCGCGGCAGGCGCTTCTCGACGGTCTTGCCGCTTACGAGCGACGCCATGGCTGGCACGGCAAACTTCCGAACGTCATCGCCGACGGCGAGAAGATTGATAAATACATCGATCCCGATTGGGATGAGGACCCTGAGCTCAACGGATACATCCACGCCCTCGTAACCGAAGTCTCGCCGGCCGCGGCTGAAATCCGTTTCGGTCGCATCACGGCCACTCTCGCGCAGTCTGATGTGGCTTGGACCAAGCTCAAACTCGCCGACATTCTGCACCCAGGTGATGTCGTCTACGTCAAAGTGCTTGCCCTCGATGCCGGAAAAGCGCGCATCAGCCTCGAACAGGATTCAGGAGCCGAAGGAGCGCTCGTCGCCATCGATAACGCCACCGGCGAAATCAAGGCCATGATCGGCGGACGCGATTTCAATCTCTCCAAGTTCAATCGCGCCACCCAAGCTCTCCGCCAGGTCGGATCGTCTTTCAAGCCCTATGTCTACACTGCGGTAATCGACCAGGGAGCCAGTCCCGACGATACCATTGTGGATGCCCCGGTAACTTTTCAAACCGCTTCCGGCCCTTATGTGCCGCACAATTACGACGGCAAATTTGAGGGCACGATTAGCCTGCGTCGCGCGCTTGCCCAGTCCAGGAACATTCCTGCGCTCAAACTGGCGGACCGCGTGGGCATCAAGACCGTGATCGACTACGCGCACCGCTTCGGCATTACGGCCAATATCCCAGCGTATCTTCCCGTGGCTCTCGGATCCGCTGAGATCACCCCACTGGAGCAGACGTCGGCCTTCAGCGTGTTTCCCAATGACGGAGTGCGCGTGGCCCCTCGCTACATCACCAAGGTGACGGATTACGAAGGCCGCATTCTGGAAGAAGATTTTTCCGACATCAAAGACTCCGTGAGCGCGCGCACGGCGCGCACCATGACATCGATGCTGCGGGGGGTGGTGCTGCACGGCACCGCCATCGCCGCCGCCAAAATGCCCTATCCGCTGGCCGGAAAGACGGGAACGACCAATGATTTCACCGACGCCTGGTTTGTAGGCTTTTCTCCGTCGCTCACCTGCGGCGTCTGGATCGGCTACGACGAAAAGAAATCGCTCGGCGATAAAGAAACGGGCGCCCGCGCTGCCCTGCCCATCTGGATGCAATTCATGAACGTCGCTCTGGCTGGCAAAGATCCAGGCGAATTTCAGCCAGCGCCATCGCAAGGCACAGCCGTTGCCAAGAAAGTTGATACGCCTGACGTTGCGCCGGGAGATGGCGAAACGCATTAAGAGATTATTTCTGTAGCGACGGGGCTTGCCCGTCTGCGCTGCCAAGGAAGGTCCGCAAGCAGCGTCCCCACGCCGAAATTATTTAAACTCCAACACTTCTTTTTCCTTCGCCTTGCTCATCTCTTCCATCTTCTTGATTTCGTCGTCGGTCAGCTTCTGCAGTTCGTCCAGAGCTCGCTTCTCGTCATCTTCGGTAATCTTCTTGTCTTTCAGCGTCTTCTTGATGGCGTCGTTGCCGTCGCGGCGGACGTTGCGCACCGCCGTCCGGTGCTCTTCAAGAATCCTGTGCAGGTGTTTCACCATATCCTTGCGCCGCTCTTCGGTAAGCGCCGGAACGGGTACGCGCACCAGTTTCCCGTCATTCATGGGATTCAGGCCCAGATCGGCGCTGCGGATGGCCTTCTCGATCGCGCCAAGCTGAGATGGATCGAACGGTTGCACCGTGATCATCTGCGGCTCAGGCGCATGAATCTGCGCAATCTGGTTGAGCGGCATCTGCGATCCGTAATAGTCGACCGAAACCGTATCAAGCATGTGAACATTCGCTCGTCCGGTACGCGTGGCGGCCATTTCGCGGCGGAAATCTTCCACTGCCTTATCCATCCGCGTTTTGAGTTGTGCGAAAACGTCTTTGAGGGCAGGATGAGCCATAGCTCGGGGCTCCTAGGATGCATCAAAATCAAAACTGTAGATTATAAACCCAAGATTCAGGTGCAAGGTCAGAGGTCAGAGGTCAGAGGTCAGAACCCAAGGGAGGTATCATGGTTTACCTCTGCAATCTAACTTCTACCCTCTCACCTTTTTCTACGCGCTTACCAGTGAACCAATCTTCTCTCCCAGCACGACGCGCCGGATATTACCGCGCTGGTTCAGGTTGAAAACGATGATTGGCAGATTGTTGTCCTTGCACAAAGAGATCGCGGTCGAATCCATCACTTTCAGGCCCTGCTTCAGGACGTCCATGTAAGTGAGCTGGGAAAATTTCTTGGCATCCGGCACCTTCATGGGATCGGCGTCGTAGATGCCATCTACCTTGGTCGCTTTCAAGATCGCATCGGCCTTGATTTCCATGGCACGCAGCGACGCAGCCGTATCGGTCGAAAAATATGGGTTGCCAGTGCCACCGGCGAAGATAACGACGCGTCCCTTTTCCAGGTGCCGCATAGCGCGCCGCCGGATGAAGGGCTCCGCAACCTGGTTCATCTCGATCGCCGTCTGCACGCGGGTGTAGACATTCTGTTTTTCCAGAGCGTCCTGCAACGCCAAGGCATTGATGACCGTGGCCAGCATGCCCATGTGATCGGCGGAGACGCGATCCATGTTGCGGGCTTGGTCGGCAACGCCACGGAAGAAATTGCCTCCGCCGACTACGATCGCCATCTGAATGCCGAGTTGGTGCACATCGGCAAGCTCAGCCGCAACTTCATGGATGCGGATGGTGTCGATTCCGAAGCCTTTGTCGGCGGCCAGTGCCTCGCCGGAAATCTTTAGCAGGATACGTTTGAAGACGGGAGCAGGCATCAAACACTAGGTCCTTCGCTTGGCTCAGGATAATCGGACACAAGGAAGCATAAATCAAAAGGGGCGCCGCAGCGCCCCTGAATTAATCGGCTGTTATTTCGCAACCGGAGCGGAGGGTTCGCCAGCTTCGCCATCGGGCTTGGTGCTGACGAACGCGACAGCCGCCGCCGCATCGCCGACTTTAAACCGGGCGAACCGCCGCACCGCGATATTCTCGCCCAGCTTGCCGATCTTGGCCGCTATCAGCTGCGAAATGCTGATGGTCTGGTCCTTGATAAAGGGCTGCTCCAGCAGGCAGACCTCTTCGTAGAACTTTTCCATCTTGCCAGTCACGATTTTTTCGACCACGGGAGCTGGTTTGCCGGTCGCCGCAGCCTGGGCGCGATAAATGTCTTTCTCGCGTTCGAAGGCTTCCGGCGTGACGTCCTCTTTGCGAACGAACTTCGGGTCGCTCGCCGCAATGTGCATAGCGATGTCGTGGACCAGTTCTTTGAAGTCATCCGTGCGTGCCACGAAATCGCTTTCGCAGTTGACCTCGAGCAGAACGCCGATCTTGCCGCCGGCATGAATATAGCTGGCGACCGAACCTTCGTTGGCGGCGCGCGCCGCCTTCTTCATGGCCACGGAGACCCCTTTTTTGCGCAACACGACAATTGCCTGCTCCAGGTCGCCCTTCGATTCAGTCAGGGCCTGTTTGCAGTCCATCATCGGCGCTCCCGTTTTTTCGCGGAGCTCTTTCACTTGTGCAGCGGAAATGTTTGCCATAGTCGTGCTCATTAGATTCAGAACCTCGGTCTTAGTATTCAAGGTTTCAGAGTCTCAAGGAAGGGTTCACTCGGAGGGCCAATCAGAGTGCAATCAAAGATTGAAACCTGAAAACTTTGCAACCTTGAAACCCGGCAACCTGCGTCTACAAAACTTGACCCGCGCACAGTCGAACTGCGCGGGTCGATTGTGGGATGCGAATAGCCAAAAGCAAAGAGCTGGAAGTAAGAGCCGAGCTAGAAGCGCCGTGTCTCGGCCTGGAGCTCGTCAACGTCTTCCGTGGCAGCTGTCGGACGCTTGCGCGTTCCTTTGCCCAGCACATCTTCCATGCGAATCTCTTCGCCTTCGGCGCCCGTACCTTCCGATCCGACAGCCACAGCCGCGCTTGCGTCTTCGGGTACAACTCCCGCCAGCAACTCCTCGCCGCCTGCGGCGCCAGCCTCAACACCCGGTTCGCTTTCTGCTACCGCTTGAATATCCGACATCTGCTTATCGTCGCGGGCATGAACGCCTTCGGCAATCGACTCCGAAATCTTCGAGGTGAACAGCCGAATCGCCCGCAGCGCGTCGTCATTACCCGGAATCACGTAATCCACTTCGCTCGGATCGCAATTTGTATCGACTACGGCGACCACCGGAATGCCCAACTTCCGTGATTCCCGCACCGCGATCTGCTCTTTATTCGAATCGATAACGAAGATCGCATCCGGCAGCCGCGTCATGTTCTTGATGCCGGCAAGATTCGCCTGCAAATGCTTGCGTTCCCGCTCCAGCTTGATCACTTCTTTTTTCGGCAGCAGGTCGTAGCGGCCGTCCGTGGCCATTTCATCGAGTTCTTTGAGCCGCTTCACGGATTTCTGTACCGTGACCCAATTGGTGAGCAGTCCGCCCAGCCACCGCTGGTTCACATAGAACATCGAGCAGCGCTGCGCCTCTTCGGCAATCGCGTCCTGCGCCTGGCGTTTGGTGCCCACGAAGAGAATGATTCTGCCTTCGGCCGCCAGATCCTGCACGAATTTCGACGCTTCCTTGAACATCTTCAGCGTCTTCTGCAGATCGATAATGTAAATACCATTGCGCTCGCCAAAGATGTACTCCTTCATCTTCGGGTTCCACCGCTTCGTCTGATGCCCGAAGTGAACGCCCGCTTCGAGCAACTCCTTCATCGTAATGTTTGCCAATCAACCTCCTCAGTTGGTCTGCATCCGGACACTGAAAGACCCGGATTACCATTCCCTTCCACCCCATCTCAGGGGAGGTGGGGGGATGAATTGAACACCTAAAACCAGTCGTTTGTCGTTGGCCGATAGTCGTTCGCAAACGACCGTCGACCAACTACCATCGACTATCTCTTCGAGAACTGGAAGCGCTTGCGTGCGCCCTTCTGTCCGTACTTCTTGCGCTCTTTGGCCCGCGGATCGCGCGTAACCATGCCTTCGCTCTTGAGTTTCTTGCGCAGTTCCGCATTAAACTCCATGAGAGCGCGAGTAATCCCCAAGCGGACGGCGTCGGCTTGTCCAGCAACCCCACCGCCACACACGTTGGCCAGCACATTAAAGGTGGCCGCACTGTCAGTAGAAACCAGCGCTCTTTTTGCCGCGATGCGCTGCGAAGGCGTCACAAAATATTCATCGAATGGTTTGCCGTTAACCCTGAGTTCGCCGCTGCCAGGACGAAGAAAAACACGCGCGATCGCCGTCTTGCGACGTCCGGTTCCGTAGTATTGAACTAGTTCTGCCATTTAAGCCTTCAGCACTCAGCCGTCAGCATTCCGCCAACGTCAGCATGCATACCCTTTCAAAAATTCTGCGGTGCCGGTCCTCCTCAAACCTGCGACCTGACACCTTGAGACTTTGTCTGCTACGCGAACACTTTCGCTTCCGGTTTCTGCGCGTCATGCGGATGTTTGTCGCCGCAGTAAACCTTCAGCTTGGTAAACATCTGCTTACCCAGCTTATTCTTGGGAAGCATGCGCGACACTGCGTCTTCAATGATCAACTCCGGCTTGCGCACCATGCGCTTCTTCATTTCTTCCCCGCGAATTCCGCCGGGATACCCCGTGTAATGATGATAGACCTTCTGGTCAGCCTTCATCCCGGTCACTTTGACCTTGTCGGCGTTGATAATGACCACATGGTCGCCAGTGTCGATGAACGGAGTGTACTTGGGGCTCTCTTTGCCCATTAAAATGCGGGCCACGCGCGAGGCCAGCCGTCCGAGCGGAAGCCCGGTCGCATCTACCACAAACCACTTACGCGCAATATCTCCCTCTTTTGGGAAATAGGTTGACATCGGAAATTCTCCCAGAGCTTAAAGAACGTTATGAAGACCGCTGAGCGCCCTAATCCAAAGCCGTAATAAGGATCTATCCACGCAGAACGCGCGCTAGGTGTTCCAGGCGGGCAGCCGCAGGACTTCCAATTCCAAAGAGAATATAGGATAGCCCAGCCCCAACATCCTTGTCAACGAAAGATGCTGACCATGCAAGTACTTGCGGCCAGCGCACGCGGTGGCCAGCGCACCGTAGAATGAATATCTTAGCATCACCAAGCCCAAGAGCTTCCAGTGCCCCAGGTTCGCGCCTGTCCTCTGAGCGCTAACCTGGGAAGGAACTGCCCATGTCTCCTGAATGGCGGCTATGACTGAACTCGATAATCTCCGCGTAGTGCTCGTCGCAGCGCGCAACCCGCTGAACATTGGGGCCGCCGCTCGGGCCATGAGCAACTTCGGAGTCCGACCCTTGCGCGTGGTCAATCCCTACGAATTGGCATTCCGCGAGGCGCGCTCAGCGGTAGGCGCCTCCGAACTCCTGGCCCAGGCCGAAGAATACGACTCCCTGGCTGAAGCGGTAGCGGACTGCAGCCTGGTGGTAGGAACGACCGTTGCCGGCCGGCGGGAATTACAACATCCGCTCTATCGGCTGGACCAGGCCGGTAGTACGATCAAGCGCCAACTCGCCGTCGGATCTGTAGCATTACTGTTCGGCTCGGAAAGATTCGGCTTGTCCAATGAAGAAATGAGCCACTGTCATTGGATGATGCGGATTCCCACTCGCGAAGAACATGGCTCCATGAATCTTGGCCAGGCGGTCGCCGTCTGTCTGTACGAATTGGTCCGAGGGAGGAAGCGGTCATTGCCAGAGCTCAAGGCCAAGCCAGAGAAACCTCCCGCCAAGTCGGCAGAAGTGGAGCGGCTGACCAAGGTCCTGTTCGAGGTTCTCACTGTCTCCGGATACATCAAGCCGCGAATTGTGGAGGGCGAAGAAAAGTTGCGGAGGCTGGTCCGCCGCCTGAATTTGAATGCCAATGACGCCGAGGTCTTATTAGGAATGCTGCGGCAGGTCGCCTGGAAGCTACGCGCAACCGAAAATGACAGTGAATAGTCTCAACAATTTCAGTTGTTAAGTGTCAACTGGTTCCGCTGTTAAGCGTCTGTTAAGCGTCGACTGGATCAGCGCCCCAACCATTCATCAGAGCCCGCTTCGCCCATTCAACATCCGCTCCAACTCTTCGATGATTGCTGTCGGATCACTCCCCACACATCTGCTCGCTAACGCTTGCCGCCGCCGAGAGTCGAAATACTAACCGCGGATATGGGTTTTCGTCATTGAGGTGGCGACATGCGCACGTTACTGGACACCTTCGCGCAGACCTTACAGACTCTGTGGGCGCACAAACTGCGATCGTTTCTTACCATGTTTGGAATCGCCTGGGGCGTTGGTTCCCTGCTGCTGTTGGCCGGGGTCGGGGAGGGCTTCCGGAACGGCAATCGCAAGCAACTCGAAACCTTTGGCAAGAACATCATTTTCTTTTTCGGTGGTCGCGCGCCCGCCGTCGAGGGCAGTTTCAATTCCATGAGGTGGTTCAACCTGACCTACGACGATTACCTCGCCATCAAGAACGAATCGAAACTCGCGCTCAATATTTCGCCCCTGATTGCGCGCGACGACATCCGCGCGGTCAGCGATTACACCAGCACCAACGGCCAGGTCTCGGGCGTGCCGCCAATCTACAGCCAGGTGCGGACCATCCCGCTGGCGGTTGGGCGCTGGATCAACGACGACGACAACGACCAGCGGCGCCGGGTGTGCATTCTGGGCCGGGAAATGACGCGCAATATGTTCCCCGGGCGTCCCGCAGTCGGCAACACCATCCTGCTCAATGGCGTCCGCTTCCAGGTGATCGGCGTGCTCAACATGATCGGTCATGAGGAGCAGAACGCGACGAACGTCCGCATTTTTGTTCCGTTCAACACCATGCGCGAACTGTTTCCGCTAATCGGCGACAATTCGAAAGAAGGCAATGCGATTTCATTTATCAATTATCAGCCGCGCAGTTTTGACGAGAACGAAGCGGCGAAGGATGAGTTGCACCGGATCGTCGCGCGCAATCACGGCGGCTTTGATCCGAAAGGCGGCGATATCTGGGAAGAATGGGACACGGTCAAGAATCAGAAGACCATGGGCAAGATCTTCACCGCCATGGACTGGTTTCTCGGCGGAGTCGGCCTCGTGACCCTGGCTCTGGGCGCAATTGGCATCGTGAACATCATGCTGGTCGCGGTAACCGAACGCACCCGCGAGATCGGCTTGCGCAAGGCTCTGGGCGCAACGAATGGCAGCATTCTCTTTCAGTTTTTTCTTGAGGGCGCGTCCCTCACGCTGCTCAGCGGCGGCATCGGAGTTGGCGGCGCAATGCTCGTCATCCACTTGCTCGCGGGAGTGCAACTTCCGCAGGGCTTTGACACGCCGCGCATCGTGCCCCTATCGGCAATTGGCGCAGTGCTCTCGCTGGCACTGGCCGGCATCACCGCCGGTCTTTATCCGGCCAGAAAAGCGGCGATGCTCGAACCTGTAGAAGCTTTGCGCCAGGAGTAAAGGAGTAAAGCAAAGCTATCTCCGGAATCGCTCCGGGAAGCGCGCGGATTCAGCCGGGCCCCCTGGGAGCCAATCAATACTAGGGCTTTAGCCCTGAGGATTTTGTCATGACCAACGATTTGCTGAAAGAAGCTTACGGCGCGATGCAGCACAATCGCCGCCGGACAACTCTGACCATGATGGGTATGGCGTGGGGAATTGCCACGGTCGTCATCCTGCTGGCCTTCGGATCGGGATTCGAGCGCGCCATCAACCTGATTTTCAGCTCATGGGGCACCGACGTGATCGGAGCGTTTCCCGGACGGACGTCCTTGCAGGCGGGCGGTGCGAAAGCGGGTGCTGAAGTCCGGCTGAAGCTCGCCGACGTGGACTACATTCGCAATGAAGTGCCGATGGTGAAAGGCGTCACCCCAATTTTCGACAAGAATGGCGCGACCATTCAACACGATACTCGAACCTTTACCAATCTTTTTATGACGGGTGTCTACCCCGTATACGAGCGTATTCGCGGCTTTGAAGTTGCCAGTGGTCGCGGCCTGAGTGAGCAGGATCTATTGGAGCATGCCCGCGTCGCGGTGATCGGTGACGAGGCGAAGCGGAGACTCTTTTCCGGGGAACAAGCCCTGGGACAGAGCATCAGGATCAACGGCGTCAGCTTTCGGGTGATCGGCATTTATCAGCACAAAGTGCAAGGCGGCGACAACAACGACAACACCATGGTGGTTATCCCCTTCACCGCGATGGGCGATCTCTACGATACACAGTACATCACCGGCATTTTCATGGACTATGAGGGGCAGGACCATCAGCAACTGGCGCGTGTGGTGCGGAGTGTGCTTGCCGGCCATCATTACTTCCGTCCGGATGATCGCCGGGCCGTTTTCATCGCAGACTTCAAGCAGGACTATGACGAGTTCACCGTCGTAACCTCGGCGCTCAAAGTACTGCTCGCCTTCATTGGTGCGCTGACCTTGGGAATCGGCGGCATAGGGCTCATGAACATCATGCTCGTCTCCGTGCAGCAGCGAACCCGCGAGATTGGCGTGGAGAAGGCGCTGGGAGCGCAGAAGAGCCACATCCTTTTTCAATTTCTCGCGGAAGCGCTGGCCATCACCTTCGCCGGAGGACTGGCAGGGATCGGGATCGCTTATCTGATCTCGTGGGGAGTGGGAGCGCTCCCACTGATGAGCGCCTTCGGCGATAACCTGCAGGCTGGCGATATCCACCTGCATATCAACCTGATCACATTGGCGGTCGCTACCGGCATTCTTGCCGCGGTCGGTGTGCTGAGCGGGATGGTACCCGCGATCAGGGCAGCGCGACTGGATCCGATTGAAAGTCTGCGCTACGAATAGGACTGCCGCGCCCGCTGCCTAGAATCTGCAATGACTCTGCCTATCACCAGCAAGGTCATGAGAGTAATCACGCCCAACGACATGACACAGTAGATGCACCAGACTCCCAACACCATGGATTCCACATCCGCCAGGTGCACCGCAAATGTAAAAGCCACCGTCACCAGCGGCAGCATCCACGGGTAGGCTCTTCCGAAGGCCAGCGCACCGAGCAGGAGGTAACCCACGATGCCGATAACGGCCACTGGAATCCCATGAAGCATGGCGTAAGGACTGTGGTTCACGATTCCGCAATCCCAGCGCTCATTGATGCTGCACGGCGAGGCGTCGGTGCGGTAATGCTCGCGCAACGCGAGCGAAGAAACAATAATTCCGGCAACCGCCAGCACAATCAGCAGCCATCTCATGCAGATCTCCAGGGTCAAAGTAAATTACGTTGATAAGGCGAAGAACTATTATCCACGATTACCTCCATCAATCGTGGTAACGCCGTTCTCCAGCCGGAATCGGAACACTCAGCCGATTCTGTGGCGGCGGCAAGGGACAGGTCGCATAAGCAGTGAAGGCACAGGGCGGATTCAACAGCCGATTGAAATCGAGCCAGACTTCCCCTGGCTGCGTCACACCATGATCGGGCAATTCAGTGTATAGAAAACGTCCCGCACCATACGTCGTCGTCTTGCTGGTGACGTCGCGCAGAATAAAGAAAAGGTCAGTCGATCTTGGATCTTCCAGGACGGGCTCTAGTCGGAGCACCTGACCATCGAGAGTGAATTCGGCGACGCCCGGCGCTGGAAGATGCGTCGTTGTCCCCAAAACCGTCGGGATGTCCAGCACCTTGGCCGGGTTGTACGGAATCCAGCGCGCATGCACGCGATAAGCGGCGTTCGGCGCATACCAGCGTAATCCATGGAAATCGACCCGCGTCGGAGCTTGCGGATCTTTGACCCGCAACCCAAATTGATCGTCGCGATGAATCACGATGACGGTGATCGTCCCGATCGTAAGCTTTGAGGTCTTGTCGGCGTCGTCCGCCAGGAGAATCTGCTCCCTCGCGGGTTGACCATCGACCAACAGTTCTTTTGGAAATCCCTCCGGCGGAGGCAATAGGCGCAACGTGCCTTTCTCCAGTCGCACAATCGCGATATGCGATGGGACCTTCGCCCCAATCTGAATTCGGCAGTCTTCACCCGAGCCAAAAGTGTTGTCCCCTTCTTTCAGCCATCCCAGGGCAATCAACGACAACCAGCCCTCCGGCGCCTGCAAATTCGTCGCCCGCTTCGCGCGCCAGGCGAGTAGTTCACGTTGCCAATCGGTAGCGCTCTGACCACTCGAATCCCGATCGCTCGAAATCTGTGAATTGGCAGTTTGATTCGCGGAATTCTTACTGTCGAATGCCGCGGCGAACTGTGGCCCCGTCGCGAACCCCACAACGACCGCCGCGGTGAGCAAGAACTTGACTTTCATCGAGCAAATCTCCGTTCGTAGTAGCGGGATAGGCGCCGTAAAGCCCCTGCACAAATAATACTGCGCCTTCCATTTCCCCTGCACCCTTAACGCTACTCCTGGCCGGTCTATCGCATCAGCGGATTCTTGCAGCTCGACGCTTGAACCATGCCCCGCGGGCCACGCAGTCGCGAGAACAGTCATTTGCCAACTTTGCGCAACCCCTTTATGGTTTTTAGGGGAACTCTTTGGGGAACTCCTTTAAGGAGACATAGTTCATGTTCAGGCGGTCACGACTCCTGCCATCGCTGATCTTGCCGCTGCTCTTCCTGGTTTCTTCCCGGTCTGTCCCCGCCCAAGCTAAACCGGAAAACGCGCCAGCCCATCAGTGGTGGCAGAACGCTGTCTTTTACGAAATCTATCCGCGCAGCTTTGCGGATAGCAACGACGACGGCATTGGCGATCTTAACGGCATCACCTCTAAAATGGGCTACCTGCACGACCTCGGCGTCGACGCCATCTGGATTACTCCCTGCTACCCTTCGCCGCAAGTCGACTTCGGCTACGACGTCTCCGATTACCGCAACATCGACCCCATGTACGGAACTCTTCGCGACTTCGATCATATGGTCACCGAAGGCAAAAAAAATAGCGTCCGCATCATTATGGATTTTGTGCCGAACCATACGTCTGACCAGCACCCCTGGTTTCTCGATTCGAGATCTTCGCGCACCTCCGCGCATCGCGACTGGTACATCTGGCGAGACGGCAAAGCGCCCGGCCAGCCTCCGAACAATTGGATCTCGCTTTTCGGTGGTTCAGCCTGGCAACTCAATCCCACAACCATTCAGTACTACTATCATTTTTTCTATCGTCAACAGCCGGACTTGAACTGGCGCAATCCGGCGGTCGAACACGAGATGCTCGACACCACACGCTGGTGGTACAAACGCGGCGTCGCCGGATTCCGCCTCGACGCTGTGGATACTCTGTTTGAGGATCCCGAGCTCCGCAACAACGCCGTTCTACCCGGCAACAATGCGCAGGGCGATCCCAACATGAGGAACGAGCACAATACTAACCTTCCCGAAGTGCATACCGAACTGCAAAACCTGCGCAAGGTCGCTGACGAATTCAGCGCCGTCCTCATCGGCGAGACCTGGACCGACAACGTCGCTCAGCTCGACAAATATTACGGCCAGGACGGCAATGAACTCCAAATGCCGATGGATTTCATGTTCATGATGGTCGATAAACTTTCGCCGCCCGAATACCGGCGCCAGATCGCAGCCGTCGAAAGTGCCCACGGCTGGCCCGTGTTCGTCATCAACAATCACGATCGAACCCGCTCCTACGATCGCTACGGAGACGGCAAGCACAATGACGCCATCGCCAAGCTGATGGGAGCATTTTACTTGACGCTGCGCGGCACACCCATCTTGTATTACGGCGAAGAAATCGGCATGGAGAATAACGATCCCACCCGCAGGGAAGATGTAAAGGACCCAATCGGCCGCACCGGATGGCCGAGAGAGAAAGGCCGCGACGGCGAGCGTACGCCCATGCAGTGGAACACCTCCGCCAACGCCGGCTTCAGCGAGACAACTCCGTGGCTTCCCGCCCCGCCCAGCTACCAGACCCACAACGTGGCGACGGAATCGAAAGATCCCAATTCGATTCTGAACCTCTACAAGAAAGTGCTGGCGCTACGCCACACCAACGAAGCTCTGCTCGACGGCAACTACATCGCCCTCAATGAAAACGACCCGAACGTGATGTCCTACATGCGCAGTTATCAAGGAAAAGCCGTGTTGGTCGCCCTGAATATGTCCGCCAAGCCACAAAAAAACGTCTTCGATTTATCAAAGCAGGGGTTCGGTGGGAGTTCGCTGAAAACTCTAATTTCGTCCGACGCATCGCTTGCCGGGAACGAAGTTACCCTCGAGCCTTTTGGACTTTTTATCGGCGGAGTGAATTGATCGGCGTGAAGATTCGTCTGCGAACAACAAGTAGATACCAAAACCGTTCGCGCCCATCTACCTTGGGGCTTACTGGGTGCTGAACCCCGCGGCCTCAGGTTGGTGAAAGCGCCCCATCACTCCCGCAACACCTTGCTCTAACCCCGCGAACATGCGTATTGTAACCAAGTGAAATTTCCTCGCTGTAGTGGCATTCTGTTGCACCTTACCTCCCTGCCCGGTCGCTTCGGCATCGGCGACCTCGGTCCCAGTGCTCGCAATTTCGCCGAATTCCTTCAAGCCGCCGGACAGAAGTTATGGCAAGTCCTGCCCCTCAATCCCACGGGATACGGCGATTCTCCATATCAATGTTTTTCCGCGTTCGCCGGTAATCCCATGTTCCTCAGTCTCGAGTATCTGCGCGACCAGGGCTTGCTTCGAGAATCGGATCTGACCCGGGCGCCGCAGTTTCCCGAAGACTCCGTCGACTACGGACCCGTGATCGAATTCAAAATGGACAATCTGCGGCGCGCTGCCCACGCTTTCCTTGCCGACGCTTCCCCCTCCGATCGCGACGCCTTCGGTCAATTTTGCGAAAGTGCCAGCCCATGGCTCGACGATTACGCGGTCTTCATGGCCTGTAAAGATGCCCACCGTGGAACCATGTGGACTCTCTGGGAACCGGAAATCCGTCGGCGTGACCCACATGCAATCGAAGCGCTCTCCAAAAAATTGGCGCCCGAACTGCACGCCTACAAATACTGGCAATTCGAGTTCTTCAAACAGTGGAATCATCTCAGAGTCGATTGCCAGCAACGCGGCATCCGCTTGATGGGTGACGTTCCGATTTACGTTGCCCACGACAGCGCCGACGTCTGGGCGCATCCCGGACTCTTTCATCTCGACGTTCAGGGCCGGCCCACCGTCGTCTCCGGCGTGCCCCCGGATTATTTCAGCGCTACAGGCCAGCTTTGGGGAAACCCGATCTATCGCTGGGATCTGCTCGCCGCCACTGGCTTTAAGTGGTGGATCGAGCGCTTCCGCGCCTCGCTGGCGCTTTTCGATCTGGTGCGCCTCGATCATTTCCGTGGCTTCGAATCCTACTGGGAGGTCCCCGCCACCGAGACGACCGCCATCAACGGCCATTGGGTCCAAGGCCCGGGAGAAACTTTTCTGTCCGCCCTGCAAAACGCATTAGGAGAACTCCCAATCGTTGCCGAGAACCTCGGCGTCATCACCCCTCCGGTCGAGAAACTACGCCACCAGTTCGGTCTGCCAGGGATGAGTCTTTTGCAATTCGCATTCGGCAACGATCCGCAGGGTCCCTCGTTTCGTCCTCATAACTACACTCGCGATCTCGTTGCCTACACCGGCGGACACGATAACGACACCACCGTCGGCTGGTGGAAAAGTTCGGGCGGCGGCGACAGCACACGCACGCCAGAGGACGTCCGAAAAGAACACGATTTCGCCCGCGCCTATCTCAACTTTCAGGATGATTCCGAAATCAACTGGATCATGATCCGAGCCGTAATCGCCTCGGTCGCTGACGTTGCGATTGTCCCCATGCAGGATGTGCTCGGCCTCGGCAGCGAGGCACGGATGAATCTTCCCGGTACTGTCAGCGGGAACTGGAAGTGGCGCTATCGTCCGGGCGCGCTTCGAGGTGAGTTGGCCGAGAGACTTCGCTCCTTAGCCACGCTTTACGATCGTTAAGACACCGACGAGCCTGCTGAACAGCGGCCAACCCGAGAACAACCTGCCGGATAAGTCCCCGCTCAGTGCACCCCTAATAAGACGAGCCGCCGGCCGCAGCATTCAGCAGGATGGTCAATGGCGGAACGTGTTCAGGTTTCACGTAGCGGTTCACCAGAAAGCGTCTGCCGTCGCTGGCCACGTCATAAGTAAAAACGTCGGTGCTCGAAATCGGAGCGCGACCGTGAATCTGGAACAGCGCCGCTGGTGTCCCCGTAGCAAAAATGCTTACGCCGTTGACCGGAACAGCCATCAACATGCCGCTGGGCGCAATATAGAAGATCTCCTTTCCGTCTCCACGCCAGCGCGGCTCGTTGCCGCCGCCACGTGACACTTGCCATTTGCCCGCCGCGCCGGGGAACGAGGTGACGTAAATCTCCCAGACGCCGGATTCATCGGAGGCATAGGCCACCCACTTTCCATCGGGAGAGATCTGTCCGTTCGACTCGCTGCCTTTGCTGGTCAAAAACCTGGTGGGCTCTCCTCCGGCAACCGGTATCAGCTCCAGGTACTCACCCGACGTAACCTGGCGTGTAAACAGAATCTGTTGGTCGTCCAACGACCACGAATTGGGAATGATGTCGTCCATGGAGGGCGCGGGGATGGTGAATCTCCGCCGCTCACGCTCCAGGCCAGTCGCTGGCTTTAGGAGTAGACTCGGGCCGTTAACGTCGGCGATGCGGTAGGCCAGCATTTTTCCATCTCGCGACCATACAGCCGCCACTTCTTCTGCGGGGTCAAACGTGAACCGCGAGTTGCCCGCTCCGGTAGTGCTTTCGATCCAGATGTCGACGTTATTAGCCTTCTCATCGCTGATATCGAGCGCGACGCGGCTGCCGTCGGGCGAAAGCATGGGGTTATCCATGACGGCCGGTTCGCCAATCCGGCCCTGTTCTTTGTCCAGGCGATCCACCCAGGTGAGCGCGGATTGCGCCGCTCCGATGTCGGTGTTGTAGATCAACGTCCCGCTCGGCGCGACCGCGAATGCCGCCCAATACGTGGAAGGTTGAAACCCGACGAGATTCGCAACCACCGTCGTGCTCCCCGAAACCTTGGTCGCGGATGCGTCAAAAGCCACGCTGACCAACTGCCTTTGCTCGTCCGCGTAGTACAAATTGTGGGCGTCGAAGCCGAAACTCGAATGGCAGAGAACCACTGTCTTTCTCTCCTTGCCCTCCAGAGAACTGGCGTAGATGCCGCTCAACCGGTCGTCCTTCGCATTCGAAAAATTGCCGGCCCAAAACAGGAAATGCTCTCCGTCGGGAAGAAACATGGGCCAGCGGTGGGATTGATCCTCTTTGGTCCTGATGCCCAGGGTGACCGGCGCCATCCCCGAGCCATCGGCGTTGACCCGCTGAAGCGGACTTTGAGCGTCCGGAGCATAGATGATCACGCCCTTGCTTCCCCAACTGCCACCGCGTCCAGCCAAAGCGGTAGCCAGCACCTGTGGCGTGCCGCCTGCAATCGCCATTTTCTGCAGCTTGCCATTGGCGAAAAATCCAACGTAGGCGTCATCGGGCGACCAGAAAGGATAACTGGCTCCCTGCGTGCCCGGCAGAATCGTGACGCTGGCCGAACCGACGCGCTGCACGTAAAGCATGGGCAACGCGGAGTTCTCTTCCGGAGAGACAAATACGAGCATTGAGCCGTCGCTCGACAGCGCCATGTGGCTGATGCTCATCTCATCAGGTACCGCCAGGGCAAACTGCATCCGAGTCGTTGGCTGCTGAGGACGACGCGCCATCCACCACGTGACCGCAGCGACCGCTACCAGCCCCAACCCGACCGCAATCCAGAGCCGGAGCGGCATTCCGCGGGACGCTCCCATTGTGCCCCGTGCCACCGTGCTCGCCCCGGTGCCAGAGAGTGCGCTCAGGGCGAACGACAGATCGCGTGCCGATTGGAAGCGTTGTTCCGGATTCTTCTCCAGGCAACGCCTGACAGTGCGATCCAGGGAGGGTGAAACCAGCCGTCCGGGATCGGACAACTCGGGCGGGTCGTCCTTCAAAACCGCGGTCATGGTCTCCGCAGGGGTGTCGCGGCGAAAAGCGCGCACCCCCGAAAGCATCTCGTAGAGCACGGCGCCGAACGCGAAAATGTCGGTGCGAGCGTCGGCAGTTTCGCCCCGCACCTGTTCCGGCGCCATATAGCTCGCCGTCCCCATGACGACGCCCGCTGCCGTGTGCTCGCTGGTCAGCGTGACTTCATCGGAGCCCACTCTTTGCGCCAGCTTCGCCAGGCCGAAATCCAGAATCTTGATGCGTCCGTCTTTAGTGATGAAAATATTTTCCGGCTTTAAGTCGCGGTGAACAATCCCTTTCTCGTGCGCCGCCGCCAGTCCGTGCGCAATCTGCACTCCATACTCAATCGTCTTCCTCTGGGGCAACGCCCCACGTTCCAGCACCGTGCGCAGGCTTTCGCCCTCTAGGAGTTCCGAAACGAGAAACGGCGAGCTATTGTGCTGGCCGATATCATGAATGGCTAAAATATTGGGATGATCGAGGGCAGCCACCGCTCGAGCCTCCTGCTCGAAACGTCGCAGCCGGTCCGGTTCGCAGGCAAATGATTCCGGAAGAATTTTCAGAGCAACATCGCGCCCTAGCCGCGTATCCTTCGCGCGATAAACTTCTCCCATGCCGCCCGCGCCCAGGGCAGAGATGATTTCGTAAGGTCCGAGTTTGCTGCCAGAAGAGAGAACCATGAGTTCGGGACATTATATATGCAGCCGAAAAGTTGTTGGTCGTTCGTCGACTCAAAGGGATCGACTCAAAGGCCCGCTTGCTCCTACTCGCACCCCCGATTGCATCCCACATTAACCAGCGTTACGATGATTTCTCTAGGAGAGAGCCATGAGCGATTCTCGTCTCCCTCAGGATAAAACAACCGCTTCCCGACGCAATTTTCTCAAAACCACCGGAGCCGTAACCGCCGGAGCTCTTGCCGGAAGTCTGCTCCCCGCCCCCGCGTCGGCAGCGACGACCGCTGCACCCAACACACCGTTCAATCCCGCTACCGCCGGAGCCATGCCCACTCGTAACCTGGGCCGCACCGGCTATCGCCCCGGCATCTTCAGCCTCGGCGGACAAGCCGCCATCGAGCAGCCCAACAACGAAGCCGCAGCCGTGCCCATCATCGAGCACGCTCTCGATCTCGGCGTCAATTACGTCGATACCGCCGCCATGTACGGAGGCAAAGAGCGCTGGAGCCAGCGCTACATCGGTCAGGTCATGAAGCATCGCCGCAGCCAGGTCTACCTCGCCAGCAAAACGCATGACCGCACCCGCGACGGTTCGCTCGCTCTACTGGAAGAATCGCTCAAGCTGCTGAACACCGACCATCTCGACGCTTGGCAACTCCATCACATTGACAGCAAAGATGAGGTCGAGCAAATCTTCGGGAAAGGCGGAGCCCTGGAAGCCATGCGCCAGGCCCGCGATCAGAAAATGGTTCGCTTCCTCGGCGTCACCGGTCACTCCGACCCTGAAGTGCTGATGGAGTGCCTCCGCCGCTTCGATTTCGATCAGATCCTGATGGCGGTCAACGCCGCCGACGCTCACCACCGCAGCTTCACTGAGCACCTGTTGCCCATGGCCGTCGACAAACAGATGGGAATCATTGGCATGAAAATTCCCGCCCGGGGCCGCATCCTCACCTCGTGGCACCCCGACAAAAGCCACGACTCAGGCTGGAACCAGCCCGCAACGAAGCCCGGTGTCCTCGCAATGAAAGAAGCGATGTACTTCACCCTGAGCCTGCCCGTTAGCACGGTCATTATCGGATGCGATTCCGTTGCCCAACTCGAAGAGAACGTGCAATTAGCCCGCGACTTCACGCCCCTGAGTGAAACGCAAATGGCCGGCCTCACCGGACGCACAGAGCCCATCGCCAAGCAGGCATTGTTCTTTCGAAATTGGGCTTGAACGAAGTTGGGGTTGAGAAAATTAGGGCACTAATTTACTTCACTAACCAATCTGAGATAAGAACTTACCGTGACAGGGCAGGAATCTAATTTGGCGGTTTTCCTCCATCTAATTGCTGAAGCATACGATCGAGAGCTTCAAAGTTTGCGTCCACTTCCATTTGACAGGCCAGAACCTCGTAACCCTTCTCGATTAACTGATACTCCGGAGTCTGGCGCAGTTCATCTAGACGATGTTGCCAGTTCTGAACCTTTGATCCTTCCAAAATCGTAGTGAAAGCTCTGCGATCAGCGGCCAATTGTCCTAAGCGCGTGATCAGTTCTCGAAGCGATTCCATTTCTTTGGTCGTCATAGCACCTCAAGAACGACTGAAGTAGGCATATTTTCGTCGGTCGCAGCCGACGGTTTTTCCGCAAAATCGATACGAACCCAACCATCCCGACCTACCAGTAATATCTCAGGTGCGCCCGGCGATTGCTGTCCCAGCATTCGTCGCTGTCGAAGTCGCATGTCGGATAGAGTTTGCCCCAGCCCACAGCCGAAACAATGCGCTCCGCCGGAATCCCCATGCGGATAAGCTCTTCCTTCGCGATATTAGCGCGTTTCTGAGACAGCACCAGATTGTAGATGATGTCGCCCCGGTTGTCGGCGTAACCGTCGATCCTTATGCGAATCTCGGGATGAGCCATCAGATAGGTCACGTCGACCTCTACCGTCGCTTTGTTGGTCGGATCCTCATACTGATCGAAGGCAAACAGGATGTCCTTGATATTGTGCCGGAAGTCCACGGCCTCAGGTGAAGCCGGCGGCCAAAATCCTTGCGCCCCCGCCGGACGCGCAAGAGTTAGTAACGCTACGAACCCCATCCAGAACATCCATGATCGAACTGAACGCGCTTTGTGCACCATGACGTGCCCTCCCCGGTGGACCGGCCACCGCCTGAAATATTACCGGGGCGGACACTGCAGGCGAAACTGGCAAAATTATCAGTCTGCCCGACCGCCTTCCGGAAACGCTTCCAGGAACAGGCCACTGCAAGAAAGACGAGGTAAAGCTCTCCTTGCCTATGCTGTAGCTACCCCACACCTTTATTGACTTGCGCACCTCTCCGACCTAATATGGTCGCTCTTGGCGTGGCCTCAATTCGGAGTTTCGCGACAACGTGCTCGGCTAAACGAATGATCGACTAACAATGATGGGCTAAACCACGATCGGCTAGCTAATGATCGGCCAACAATGATCGGTCAAACCATCTCCCATTACCGCATCATCGAGAAGCTCGGTGGTGGAGGCATGGGTGTCGTCTACAAAGCCGAAGATACCCGCCTGCATCGCTTTGTCGCTCTCAAATTTCTGCCCGAAGAAGTTGCCCGTGACCCTCAAGCCCTTGCCCGTTTTCAGCGTGAAGCTCAGGCTGCCTCCGCGCTCAATCATCCCAACATCTGCACGATCTACGATACCGGCGAGCAGGATGGCCAGGCCTTCATCGCCATGGAATTTCTCGACGGGGTGACGCTACGCCATCTCATCGGAGCGAAGCCGGTTGAGATTGATACCGTATTATCGCTCGCCATCGAGATTGCCGACGCTCTCGATGCCGCCCACACCGAGCAGATCGTCCATCGCGATATTAAGCCAGCCAACCTTTTCGTGACCAAGCGCGGTCACGCCAAAATTCTCGACTTCGGACTCGCCAAGCTCACCGTACGTAGCCGCCGCCCTGCCGACATGGACGGCGCAACCGTCGACGAGATGGCACCCACCGAGGCGCATTTGACCAGCGCCGGCGCTACGCTCGGCACCGTCGCCTATATGTCGCCGGAGCAGGTGCGAGGCAAAGAACTCGACGCCCGCACCGACCTGTTCTCCTTCGGCGCCATTCTCTATGAAATGGTGACCGGCACTGTGCCCTTTCGCGGCGAAGGTACTGGCGACATCTATGACGCCATACTCCATAAAACCCCTGCGGCACCCGTCCGGCTCAATCCTGAAGTCCCCGCCGAACTCGAACGCATCATCTATAAAGCTCTGGAAAAGGATCGCGACCTGCGTTACCAGCACGCCTCTGATGTCCGTGCCGACCTCAAGCGCCTCAAGCGCGAAACCGAGTCCGGCAAAGCAGTCGCAGACTCTGCCGCCGCGATATCTTCCGCCTCGGTTCACCCGGGACCATCCTCAGCACCCATCTCCGGACCACCATTCCCGCCATCGTCGTCAGGAGTTTCGGCGCCACCCTATTCCGGCACAGCTCCGTCTTACAGTTCGGTCACCGTGCCCGAACCCCCGCGCCGCAGCGTCACTCTGATCGCCATCGCTGCCGTGGTTATCGCGCTCGTACTCGCCGGAGCCTTTGGCATCTACAAAATTCTTAGCAAGCCAGGCCCCGCCGTCGATACCCGCAACATCAGCATCCGTTCGCTGACCGAACATGGACAGGTCATCGGCTTTGCCACGATTTCTGCCGACGGACGGCTCATGGCTTATGGCAGGCGCGAAGGCGAGCGCAGCCTGCGCGTGAAGCAAGTCACCACCGGCAGCGAAGTCACCGTCGTGCCGCCGCAGACCGGCTTTTTCGGCTCCGGAGTCACCTTCACACCGGACGGCAATTATCTTTACTACTCTCACCTCGACCCCACCAATGGCAACAACATGAATCTTTATAGTGTTCCGGCCCTGGGTGGAGCATCGCGCCAGATCGTGAGCGACGTTGCCAGCCGAGCAACGTTTTCGCCGGATGGCAAGCGCATCGTGTACCGGCGCCTCATCCAGGAGAAGGGCGAAGATCAGCTACTGGTAGCGAACGCCGATGGCAGCGGTGAGAATGTTATTTTCCGGCACGAGTCGGGCATTAAGGGTTTAAGCACGGAACCGGTTTGGTCAGCTTCGGGCGACCTCATCGCGGTCGCGGCCCTGGAATTGGGCAAGAACACTCTCGCATCCATTCTGGTGCTTACACCCGACGGCAAACTGGTCAAGAACTTTCCCATGCCCATGCTGGTGAATGCCTTGGCCTGGCTGCCCGATTCGTCAGGACTGTTTTTCATCGGTGGCGAAAAATCCACCGGCTTTCGAAACCAGATCTGGTTTCAACCCTATCCTGCAGGAGAGCCATTCAAAATCAGCAATGACTTGAGCCAATACTTTTCGCTCAGCGTAACCGCCGACGGTAAGTCGTTCGTTACCACTCAGCAACGCCAACAGGCAACGATTTATGTCGGCGAATCTCCCGCCGTGCTCAGTGACAAGGTCGATTGGAAGCTAACTCCAATTTCGAACGAACAAGCGACGGGCTATTCCCTGTCCTGGACGGCGGCCGGCAAGTTGTTGCAGGTGGACTCCACAGCCCACGCCTATGTCACTGGCGGCGACGGCAGCAATCGGGTTCACCTTTTAGAGAACAACCCGCTGGTTGCGGACGCTAATGCCTGCGGTCCAGGCGAAGTCGCCCTCTTGTCCATACTGTCCGAAGACAACCAGGTGCAGGTGTGGCGGTTGAACATGGCGACGGGGGAACTGAAACAACTTACTTCCGGAAAGTTCGACAGGAGCGCCTCCTGCACGCCTGACGGCAAATGGGCGGTCTATCAATCCTTCGTTGCCACCGACAGTCTGGGCCGTATTTTCAAGGTTTCCACCGACGGCGGCACTCCCGTGGAACTGGCTCGTGGAACCATCACTTCGGCCCCTGCGGTTTCTAGCAACGGGCTCATAACCTTCGGCAAAATCGAGGGGCAGGGCGCTGCCGCAAAATCAAAATTCGTCGTGCAGAAACTCGAAGCCGGACCGCCCGTGCAGGAGATCGAAGCTCCGTCAAGCTTTTCGCAGGTCGGTTGGACGCCCGATGGGCGCACCATCACCTACGTGCACAACACAACCGGAAATACGCAAAACGTATACATGCAACCGCTGGCTGGAGGTGCCCCGGCGCAGTTGACCCACTTCGACTCTGAACCGGCCGTTGTGTCCGCCTATGCGTGGTCACAGGATGGCAAGAAATTCGCCATCACTCGCTCGCGCTACAACGATACCGATGTTGTTATGTACAGCGGATTCCGGTAACAAGAATCAAGTCAACATATCAATGACGGGAAAGGAATCGACCTTATGCTGGAGATCCAGACCAAACAAGTGCAACACGACATTATCGTCCTCGAACTGACCGGAAGAATCACCATCGGCCGCGACTGCAAACAGCTCGAATGGGCGGTTGAGAACCTCGTGAAAGAAGGCCGCAAAAAAGCGACCCTTGACCTTAGCGGCGTCACCAGTGTCGACAGCACCGGCATCGGAATCATCGTCATGTCCGCCGGCCAAATCAAAAAGTCAGGAGGCGAGTTGCGAGTAGCCGGTGCCAACGGCCACGTCGAACAGGTGCTGCGAATGACGAACGTAGATCAGATTGTCCACTTGCACCCCAGCGCCACAACCGCCGCGACCGGCTTTTGATTCTACGGGTAGCCACTCCGCGACACTGGAGGCGCGGGTCGGAATCGAACCGACGTATAAAGGTTTTGCAGACCTCTCCCTTACCACTTGGGTACCGCGCCTCATATCTCACACTAGAGCCTCGCAAGCGCCTTTGTCCAGAACCGGTCGTCAGATGTGTGCGCGTCTTTGAATTCCCCGCATCTTGAATTGCGTATCCTGAATCGCACATTTTGGGATTATGCTTTCCGGTTTCACCCGTCCCTCCTCCGACTTGATATTTCTTCGCGCCGCAACCTGTGCTACAACACGAAACAGGAATCGACGTCACAGGGTTCCCAACCATGAATTTGGCCTCGCTCACCACCGCCCGAATCCCAGCACAGACGACCGATGTTGCGCCTCCCAATCTCGCGCCTTCAATTCTCCAAGAAAATGTCACATCGATCTGCCCCAACTGCTCCACCAAATTAAGCGGACACCGCTGCAAACTGGTATGCAAAAAATGTGGCTTCTATCTGAGCTGCTCCGATTTTTACTGAAGTAACGTCCCCGGGTCGAAACGGGGCTTGCGGTCTACGCTGCCCACGGTCCACACCAGCGACCTCCGCCAGAGAAAGCTGCGACATCCTGTCTCGACCTGCGCAGAACTCCCCCGAGCTTTTACAATAGGTCCAGACTACACTTGATTCTCATCTCAGGAGACTGGCATGGAACGCAAAGCAAGCGCAGTGTGGAAGGGCGGACTGAAAGACGGGCAAGGCACAGTTTCATCCGCCAGCGGAATTCTTTCCAACACGAAGTACTCATTCACCACGCGGTTTGAAGATGCACCGGGCACCAATCCGGAGGAACTGATCGCGGCGGCCCACGCCGCGTGCTTCTCCATGGCGCTCTCCGCGCAACTCGGAGGGGCGAACCTGACTCCAGAAAGCATCAGCACATCCGCTACCCTCACGATGGAAAAACTGGAGGCGGGCTGGACGATTACCGCCGTGCATCTCGATGTCGTCGCCAAGGTGCCCGGAGCAAGCGCGGAAGCCTTCAACACAGCCGCCCAAAATGCAAAAGCGGGATGTCCTGTATCAAAGGTGCTCAACGCGAAAATCACCATGGATGCAAAACTCGGCTAGTCGCGGGCCTTGGCCGCTCGCCTTGAGATTGTCAACTGCCAACCATGGGAGGGATCTGCATTTCGCCGCACCATGCAGTTCTCTCCCCTCCCGGACGACACTCGTGCTTGAGAATCTGTACAAGGAGATCGGCTAGCTCTTCGACCGCAAAATCTGACGCAGCTTCTGATTGATTTTTACCGCGTCCTGCGATGCCTGATCGATCAACTCTACCCAGCGGCGTGAATTTTCCGGGGGCCCTGCCTGCGAAATCAAATAGGTTGCCTGCACAATGGTTTCTAGCGCATTGCTGAGATCGTGCGCCAGCGTGCGAAGTTCCTTCGCCAGCGCGGCCGGGATTTTATCGGATCCGCCCGTCATGCTCGCAATAGCCTCGGCGTTTTTATGATCTGCCTACCAGATGTTCACCAGTCATTCTTCGACCGTCATTCGTTTGACAGCCATACGCCAGCCAGTAGAATATTAGTGTAGTCGCCCTGAGAGAGGGTCCTTTCGATTTTTTCTCTTTATGCGGATATGGCGGAACTGGCAGACGCGCTAGGTTCAGGTCCTAGTGATCGCAAGGTCGTGGAGGTTCGAGTCCTCTTATCCGCACCAAATCAGCCCTTTACCGTTTCAGCGCAGAGTCGTCTAGGTATCGAGCGGAAGCACTCGCCCGCGAACTTCGTTAGGCTCCCGCCGACAACCGGTGCGTGCTTCGGCTCTGCGCTATCCCGTATTGGCGGATCTTATAGAGCAGCGCTTTATAGCTGATCTGCAGCAGCGCCGCCGCTTGTTTGCGATTCCAATTCGTCTCTTCCAGAGCTCGAGCGATGGCTTCCGCCTCCGCTTCATCTTTCGCGGTGCGTGACAGCGACTTCAGGCCGCCTGCCGACTCAGCACCCGCAGCAGCAGATCTGCCGCTGTCGACGTGCATCCCCATGCCGCCATCCGGCCGCGGCTGTAACTCCGATGCCGCCAGCGTCTCATCTCCCAATACCAGATAGCGCTTGATGAAGTTGCTCAACTCCCGCAGGTTGCCGGGCCACGAATGTTTCAAACAAGCCTCCATCAAAGGAGGTGAAATCGGCAAAGGCGAACGCGCATAAGACTCCGACATCCGCGACATGAAATGCTTCAGCAGAATCGGGATTTCTTCCTTACGATCCCGCAGCGGAGGCAGCGACATGGTAAAAGCGTTCAGCCGGTAGTAAAGATCCTCACGCAGACGTTTGTTGGCAAGCGCTTCTGGAATGTTGATGTTCGTGGCCGCCAGAATTCGCACGTCTACTTTAACCACCGTGCGGCTGCCCAGGCGTGAGAAAGTCTGGTCCTGCAGAACGTGCAGCAGCTTCGCTTGCAGCAGCGCCGGCATTTCCCCGATTTCGTCCAGCAGAATCGTGCCCTTGTTGCACAGTTCGAACTTGCCCGGTTTCGCGTGCGTTGCCCCCGTAAAGGCTCCCGCTTCATATCCGAACAATTCGCTTTCCAGCAGGTCCGCCGGAACCGCCGCGCAGTTCACTTTAAGGAAAGTTCGGTGGGCGCGCGGAGAAAGTTTATGGATCAGGCGAGCCAGCACTTCCTTGCCCGTTCCGCTTTCACCGAGCAGCAGCACCGGAATATCCACGTTCGCAACCAGCGCCGCTTGCGAACGTATTTTCTTCATCGCCGGGCTGGCCGCCACAAAAAACACATCGTCGCAAAGCTCCTCGATTTCGCTCGAGTAGCCATCGCCTTTGGCCGTCCCCACGCACTGCCCTATCACCGCGTCGAGTTCGGCCTTCTGGAACGGCTTCGTCAGATAATCGACGGCGCCCAGGCGCATCGCCTGTACCACTTTGCGTGTGTCATTCACGCACGAAAGCATCACCACTTTCAATCCCGGCTTCAAATGACGCAACTGCTCCAGAGTCTGCAGCCCATCGATGCCCGGCATCAGCAGATCGAGCAACACCAGGTCGGGCATCAGCCCTTTCTGAACGCACTCTACCGCTTCCTCGCCCGTACTGGCGGTCTGAACTTTGTGTTCATCCACCTCCAGCAGGGTGCGGATGTAACGCAGCATTCCCGGTTCGTCATCCACCAGCAGAATGTTGGCGGCTTCACTCATTGGGCTCCTCTTGCCGGATTATTCACAATTGGTTTCAGGGGTATGAGAAAGGAAAACTTGCAGCCTGCTCCCGGCTCGCTTTCCACCCAGATCTTGCCGCCCATACCCTGCAGCAACCGTCGCGATATGGCCAGCCCGAGTCCCATGCCCTCCGACGATTCACTGCCCGGCAGGCGGTAGAAATCATCGAAAATCTCCATGTGGAACTCCGGTCGTATCCCGGGCCCGGTATCGGCCACACTCACTTTCACGGCATTCGGCACATTGCTCGATTGTCGTCGCCGATCGCCGCCGGTAGCCGAAGAGCTCACCGTCCGGCGCTCCCACATATGCGGTTCCGCATGCAGCCAAACCGTGCCCCCTTGGGGTGTGTACTTCGAAGCATTCTCTAGAAGATTGGAGATCACACGCTGTATCTTGGGTCCATCGAAATGAAAAGGCGTCAGTTTGTCATTCGCCAGAAAATATAACGCCAGGCCACGCTCCTGAAACCGGTTCGACCAAATCCGGCAGACTTCCGAGAGACAGGCGTTAATGTCGCCTTCCACAAACTGCATGCGCAGTTCGCCGATCTCCAGCACGCTGAAGGTCAGAAAGTCTTCAATGAATTGCTGCAGACGCTGGCCGCTGCTGAACATATCGGCCATCACTTCGCGTTGCCGGTCATTGAGCGGTCCCAGTTTCTGGCTCCGCAACAGATCAATGTATCCATTGAGAATAGCCAGTGGCGTTTTCAGATCATGCGCCGCCGAGGCGAGAGCGTTCGTCGTCTTCCGAAATCGATCCCGCAGCTGTTCCAGATCGCGCGCCAGGTTATCGGCCGAGCCGGCCTCAAACGATTGCGTAACCGCCGCCGCTAGACCATCTTTCACGCCGGTCCCGGCAGGCACCGCGAATGAGCTTTTATCGGATGGCGAAGACATGGGAACTCAAAATCAGCGCAAACTCAACAGGGGAGGAGATACCTCTGCTACCGACGGAACGTGGGGTGAGCTCATAGTATGTCAGGGCATTCCCACTGTCAATTGGAAACATGCCCTGCGGGAGTGGAAAAACTTTGCACCTATTTGCCATGTCCTAGGGTCACTTTTTACTCACTTGTTCATCCCCTTCGCCCCGATTCGCCAATCCGCAGGCGGGTTTTGCTTATTTACCCGGCATTTCCCATTTACTGCTGTATTTGGCACCTCAGATGCGGCCCTCGCTATGCTCTCGCCGGCCTAGAGGTGGAAAAGACGTGCCTCGTACCCTAAATAAGAAGGATGAACGGAAGTGGCCCAGGCTGCACCTGCCCATCCCCGTATTCATCCGTGCTCGCGACGGGAACGGCAAGGATTCCCTGGAATTTGCCACTGCCATCAACATCTCTCCCGGGGGCGCATTAGTCGTCGTTCGCCGCTCTCTACCGCAGTCCGCGGTGGTTTCATTGGAGATTCCCAGTGCCCCCATCGGACCGGCTGCCGGCCTGAATACACCCTCCCGCGTCATCCAGGCGAAGGCCGTCTGGGTCACCCATCTCGATGCTTACCATCTTCTCGGGCTCAAATTTCACCGTCCTCTGAGCACCGATGCCATCACCGTCTCTGGCAAACATTTGAGGAAAGCCGGTGCTGCAGTGTGAATTATTTTTCCCTTCCTCGCCCTACGCCGGGATGGCACTTTGGTGCCATGACCGAAGGTAGCGTTCTCGGGATATGATCACCCTAAGCCATTCATAAGTTGAGCGCTTCACCGCAAGTTCGGCGTTCGCTCGGCTCTTCCCTTACGTTTGGTGCTCGGGATGCACTTTTAGTGCATGCGGATGAACACTTCGCCGCAATGGGACATTCACTCTTATGACGACACTTTCCGTAAATTCCCTGGTGCAATCGCTCGGTGAGGTTCCCCCCGATCACATCATCTTCGGCCACTCTGAAGTCATGCAGGCAGTTCGTTCTCGCCTCGGCAAAGTCGCGGCTGCCAACGTTCCCGTTCTCATCACCGGCGAAAGCGGTACCGGCAAAGACATCATCGCCCGTCTCATCCATGGGCTCTCCCCTTGGAAAGTTGGCCCCTACGTTAAGGTAAACTGCCCGGCCATCCCTGGGACTTTGCTCGAAAGCGAGTTATTCGGATACGAAAAAGGAGCCTTCACCGGCGCCTTTGGCTCGAAGCCAGGTCGCGTTGAAATGGCCCACCGCGGAACCCTCTTCCTCGACGAAATTTCTGAGCTCGATCCCTCACTCCAATCCAAGCTCTTACAACTCTTGCAGGATGGCCAGTTCTGCCGCATCGGCGCCCAGGAAGACAAGAAAGTCGAAGTGCGCGTAGTCTGCGCCACTAACCGCAACCTCGAAAACGAGATCGAAGCCGGCACTTTCCGCCAGGATCTTTACTACCGTATCAATGTCGTGAATATCCGCATGCCCTCACTCCGCGAACGACGCGGCGACATTGAAGATCTGTGCGGTTACTTCCTCGAGTACTACAACCGCAAGTTCAACTGCCGGGCGCGACCGATCTCGAGTGAAGTTCTGGCGGTCCTGCAGAAATATCACTGGCCCGGCAACATCCGCGAACTGGAAAATCTGATCAAGCGCTACGTGATCCTCGGCCACGAGGAAGTCATCACGAACGACCTGGTGGCGCGCGAACCCGATTTCTTCAATCCCGATTTTTCGCTGGATGGCCCAATTTCCCTCAAAAAGCTCACCCGCCAGTGCGTGCGCGAACTGGAACGCAAAGTCATCCTCAAAGTTCTGCAACAGCACCACTGGAATCGTAAGCAGGCAGCCCGCACCCTCGGGATCAGTTATCGTGCCCTGCTCTACAAAATCCGCGATGCCGGTCTCCCTTCCAACCGCGCGTTACGACTTCGTCAGGCCGAAAAGAACGCGGCTACCTCAACTACGGGCGCAGCCGCCGACTAGCACGCGATGCGGATGCAAGAGCTCACACCTTGAGGCGGAGTTCCAGGTCGCGCAGCGCCGCGCTCCATTCATTCAGCCCCTCAGCCTCAAGCCACAAGTCTTTGAGCTCGGAATTGGTCCGCACCCTTTCCACCGCGCGGCGGGCTAGGTCCATCATCTCGGGGCTTGGGGTTCCTTCTATTTTGGCGACCCATTGTGCAATCTGAATCGGCACCGCTTCAGGAGGCTCCCCCCGCGCCACGGCAACAATTTCGCCAGCCACAACCACCACCCTGCTTTCGTACGCTTCCAGATAGTCATCTTGATCGGCAGCGCGCGCCAGAATCTTCCTCAGGTCATTGATTTCCGAAGAGCCTAGGCGTTTCAGGAAATTCTGTGCATCCTCGTTTTCAAAGCTGCCGCTGCCCCAACCTGGCATGAAGCCCCCAGGCTGAATTATAGAATGGGTGGCGCATTGGACTCGCCGATTGGTTACTGACGTTATGGAATCGTCCGCAGATCCCGATGCGTCGACCTCGGTGAATTCTTGAAAAAGCGCCTGGAAAAGTATCCGGGCAGCCTCTAGGTTTTGACCTCTGCACTCTGCACTCTGCACTCTGCCCTCTAACCTCCCCTCACGCCCAGTAAGTTCGGTCCAGCGTTCGATACTGAATCGCCTCCGCAATGTGTTTCGGTTCCAGTTGCGGAATCCCGTCCAGATCCGCTATCGTCCGCGCTACTTTCAGAATGCGATCATGCGCCCGGGCGCTGAGCCCCTGCTGCGCCATGGCGCGCTCCAGCAAACGCTCACAATCCGCCGAAAGCTCGCAGAATTTACGTATCAACTGTGACGGTAGCTGCGCGTTGCAGTAAAGCTTTTGCCGTTCGGAACCAAATCGCTTCAACTGCACCTCCCGCGCCCGCACCACGCGCTCCAGAATGCTGCCTGAACTCTCGGCCTCCTTCGTGCTGCGCATCTCTTTATAGTTCACCGCCGGAACATCAATATGAATGTCGATACGATCCAGCAGCGGTCCCGAAATCTTGGAAATATAGCGCTGGATCATCGGCGGTGTGCAATGGCATTCCCGCGTGCGGTCGTTGTGAAACCCGCAAGGACAAGGATTCATGGCCGCCGCCAGCATAAAGCGCGCCGGAAAAGTTAGCGACATAGCCGCTCGTGCAATGCATACCGTCCCGTCTTCCAGCGGTTGCCGCATCACATCCAGCACGTTGCGCGGAAATTCAGGAAATTCGTCGAGAAACAAAACTCCGTTGTGAGCAAGCGAAACCTCGCCCGGCCGCGGAATGGCGCCTCCACCAATCAGCCCCGCGTCGGAAATAGTGTGATGAGGCGCGCGAAAAGGCCGCAGCCCCACAAGTCCCGCATGCGCATCCAGCACTCCCGCTACGCTGTGAATCTTCGTCGTCTCGAGAGCTTCCTCAAAGGTAAACGGCGGCAGAATCGTCGGCATGCGCTTCGCCAGCATCGTCTTTCCCGATCCCGGAGGCCCAATCATCAGAATGTTATGCCCGCCCGCACAAGCGACTTCCAGCGCGCGTTTCGCCGTGTGCTGGCCGCGCACATCCTTGAAATCCACATGGAATTCCTGCGCCTGACAGAGCAATTGAACCGTATCAACCTGCATCCGGGCCACGCCGTTGCCCGAGTTAATCAGGTGGATCACTTCCAGCAGCGACTTAACCGGATAAACCTCCACGTCCCCGACCATGGCCGCCTCGCGCGCGTTAACCTCCGGCACGATCAGCCGTTTCACCTTCATCCGCCGTGCCTCGATCGCAATCGGCAGAGCCCCACGCACCCCCCGCAATCTTCCGTCCAGCGAGAGTTCGCCCACAAAAAGCGCGTCCGGCACCTCTTTCTTATTCAGACCTCCATAAGCTCCCAGAATCCCCAGCGCCATCGGCAGATCAAACCCCGAGCCCTCCTTCTTCATGTCGGCCGGCGCCAGATTAATCGTGATCTGCGTCGGAGGAATATCGTAGCCGCAGTTTTTCAAGGCCGACCGAACGCGATCGCGGCTTTCCCGCACCGCCGCATCCGGCAGTCCCACTGTGTGAAAGTGATCTTCTTGCGTTTTAACTCCCGAAACATCGACCTCCACTTCAATAATATTGGCATCAATGCCATAAACGGCCGCACTCAGAGTTTTGTAGAGCATAGGGAGGAGACCTTTAGGCACACGAAGGGGCAAGCGCAGGAGGGGAGATCCTTGCTGGCATCATAGTCCTCCCCAAAGTGCCTGGCTGTGATGGTCATCACCCGGTAACCGTGATGGAACGTGAGCCAACGTTCTGATTCGCCGAGGCCCTTTTCAGTGCTACGCTAACAGCAAACTGGCGGAACCTCTAACCGAGTCTCGTCTCTTCGTCAGCGGAGTTCACGATGTCCGAAAACGATCCCGATTCCAGTCGCCCCCAGCCGGCTTTAAAGCCACTGGAGCACGAAGAGAGCCAGTTGTGGCGATGGGCGCTTGGTTTGCTCGTTTTATTGGCCGCCGCGGTCGCCGCATTGTCCTGGGAACAGCTGAAAGATCTTCCCTATCGCTTGTGGGCGATCCCTTCCGGACTCTTTCTGCTCGCTATTTTGTTTGCCGCCTACGCTTTCGGCCGCAAGCGCGAGGTGACCGAACTCAAGCACATCCTGCAGGGCTTGCAGAATCGGGCCGGAGTCACACCATCCGAAGAACAACTTGATCAGTTGGGCCAACTGATCATGCGCTCGCAGCGCAATTTCAAGGAACTGATCGATTCTCTCGATGACGTCGCCCTTGCCCTCACCCTCGATGGAACCGTGCGCACCGTAAATCGCCGAACCACCGAAATTCTCGGGATCTCCTACACCGACCTGGTCGGACACAAGCTTGATGAATTCCTCGCCGCCCCGCTCCAGGCTGAAACCCCGGGAGGCCTCGACCAGTTTCGTGAGAAGCGCCACTGGTCGGGCATAATTGCGGTCACGCTCAAGAACAACTCCCGCCGCCGTTACTACGATTGCGTCATCAACGCCATAGTCAAAGGCAATGAATTAACCGGAGCCAGTGTCCTGGCGCGTGATATTACCGGCAATCGTGAAAAGGAGCAGCGCTTCACCGAATTGTTCGAATCGCTTCAGGAGGGTGTCTACATCAGCAGTCCCGAGGGCAAACTCCTCGAAGTGAATCCCGCCCTGGTCTCCATTCTGGGATACGACACCAAAGAAGAGCTCTTGAGCCTCCCACCCGAGCAACTGAATGTCAATCCCGGAGCCGAACCCATACTCGGACGCACTGGCAGCCAGAGCGGCCGCACCCGCACCAGAGAGATTCAGTTGCGCAGAAAAGATGGCAGAAGTGCCGTGTGCGTCGATACCTCCAGCGGCGTGCTGGAATCGGGTAGGATTGTCCGCTACCACGGCACGCTGGTCGATGTCACCGATAAGCGCGCCCTCGAACACCAACTGCGCCGTCAGGAAGAGTTCCGCCGCCACCTCCTCGAAAGCTTTCCCGATCTCATCCTGGTGCTCGATCTGCATGGGAAATATACCTTCGTGAGCAGGCGCATTGCCGAGCTTCTAGGCTACGGCCCCGAACACCTCATGGGCAGTAACGTCGACAACCCTGAGAACACTTCGCCCGAACTGGCCGCCCTTTACCGCACCGTCGCCACCGGGGAGAGTTCCCTCGCCTCGCGCGAGTACGGCTCGCGCCATCGCGACGGCAGTTGGCGCACCATGCTCGGCGTCGCCAGTCCTCTGCTCGATGCCGAGGGCAAACCAGCCGGCGTGATTATCTCCGTGCGCGACGTAACCACCGAGAAAAAACTGGAGCAGCAGATTATTCAGAGCGAGCGCCTCGCCGCCATGGGCCAGATGATCGGCGGCTTCGCCCACGAACTCAACAATCCTCTGACCAGCATTCTGGGCATGGCCGAGCTCCTGCAAGAAGGGGATGTCGGCGAAGGCGCGCGCAAGCAGCTTACGATACTGCACCAGCAGGCCCGCCGAGCGGCCGAGATTGTGCAGAACCTGCAATACTTCGCCCGCCCGCCCGCTCCCGGACGCAGCCAGGTCGATCTCAACGAACTCGTACAACGCACCGTGCAGATGCAGGCCTATCCGCTGCGCAAGAGCAATATCACCGTGGATTTCCTCCCCGACCCGGCAATCCCCACCATCGTGGCAGATCCCAATCAACTGATGCAGGTCTTCCTGAATCTTCTGCTGAACGCGGAGCAGGCCATCCGCGAAGGTCGCGAAAAAGGAACGATTCGCATTCGCATCGGACGCAAGCCCGACTCGGTGTTGGTCCTGTTTCAGGATGATGGACCAGGAATCGCCCCCGAAAACCTGGAGCACATCTTCGATCCCTTCTTCACCACCAAGCGCCCCGGCCGCGGCACCGGTCTAGGCTTAAGCATCTGCAAAACCGTGCTCCGCGAACACGGAGGAAATATCGAAGCCGCAACGGCGCCGGATGGCGGCGCGCTATTCACCATCACGCTGCCCGTCGGAGCTGTGGAGTCGGCGACGCCGGCGACGTGAGCCGGTTAGCTCGGCTCAGCGCGGTGCTGAGCGCAAATGCTGATAGCGGCCAATCGACACGCCATCACCGATGGTTCCGCGCTAAGATAACCTGGCTGCCAATGGTTTCGGTGAACTACCTCTGCCCGCTTGGCGCGAGATCACGGAGATTCGAGTTGTGACTAACAGCTTTTGCTTCAAAAGCATCTGCGTGGTGCTGCTCTGTATTGGAGCTATTGCGCAGAACGTCTCCGCACCGCAACCGACAACCCCTGACGCGCAAGTACGACTCGGCAATGATTATTTGGTCCAGAAGGATTATTCCTCGGCAATGATTTGGTTTCGCAAAGGGGCGGAGCGAAACCACCCCGTAGCTGAAAACAACATTGGATGGCTATACGAGAACGGGTTTGGAGTAGCGAAGGACTATGTCGAGGCCATGAACTGGTTTCGCAAGGCAGCCCGTCAAGGCTATGCTGAAGCCCAAAATAACATCGGCTGGCTCTTGCAAAATGGGTGGGGAGTTAAACAAGATTACCGCGAAGCAATGGTCTGGTATCGCAAGGCGGCCGATCAAGGGAATATGAGGGCGAGCACTAACGTAGGCTTCCTCTACAACAATGGGCTCGGAGTGAAACAAGATTATTCCGAGGCAGCGACCTGGTACCAGACAGCTGCCGAGCATGGAAATGTTAAAGCCCAAGTCTACCTCGGTCGGCTTTACCAAAGTGGATTGGGAGTTGAGCAAAGTTATGCCGAAGCGATGGCCTGGTACAGCAGAGCCGCCGATAAAGGTGATGACGAAGCACAGATTGCCATTGGCCACCTCCACCAGCAGGCGCTGGGAGTCACTCAGGATTATGCGAAAGCCATGGCTTGGTACCGGAAGGCGGCAGATCAAAATAACGCTCAGGCGGAACGCAACATTGGATCACTCTACGAGAAGGGTCTTGGGGTTCCACAAGATCATTTCGAAGCGGAGATGTGGTACAAAAAGGCTGCCCAACATACTGGCGTTCTTACAGTCATGCCGGGCGGCATTCGCCCTCCTCGCGTAATTTATTCACCGGACCCGGAATATTCAGAGGAGGCGAGCAAGGCCAAGTTTGAGGGAACATGCGTGCTTTCGCTGGTCGTCGGGACCGACGGCAATGCACGCGATATCAAGGTGGTGAGATCACTAGGAAAGGGGCTAGATGAAAAGGCGATCGATGCGATCAAGTCATGGAAGTTTGAACCTGGAACGAAGGATGGCGTGCCGGCTGCGACTCAGATCGACATTGAGGTGACATTTCGTCTTAAGTGATTGTTGTCGTAACATGACCACCCCCACTCAGAACCAACTTCTACACCCCTCCTACCGCTCCACCGCCATAGCCACCGCATTCCCTCCGCCCAGACACAGCGCGGCGATCCCGCGATGCACGTCGCGACGAATCATTTCGTAGATCAACGTGACAAGCACGCGCGCTCCGCTGGCCCCGATGGGATGCCCCAGAGCCACCGCGCCTCCGTTCACGTTGACGCGATTCATATCGAGTCCCAGTTCGCGGCAGACTCCGAGCGCCTGCACCGAGAAGGCTTCGTTCAGTTCGTAGAGATCGACATCGTCTTTCTTCCAGCCCGTCTTCTCCCATATCTTCTGCACGGCGCCCACCGGAGCCATCATCACCCACTTCGGTTCGACTCCGCTCGTCGCCTGCGCGACGATCCGGACCATCGCCTTAGCGCCCAGTTCCCGCGCGCGCGCCGCGCTGGTCACGACCAAAGCCGCCGCCCCGTCATTGACTCCCGGAGCATTTCCCGCCGTCACCGTCCCATCTTTCTTGAACGCCGGCTTCAAAGCACGCAAAACTTCAATCGTGGTGTCTTCACGCGGACCCTCGTCTTTGTCAAAGATCACTGGCGGCTGCCCTTTCTTCTTGGCTGGAAGTTCCACCGGAACAATCTGCGCCTTGAAGCGGCACTCTTTCTGAGCGGCGATGGCTTTGCGATGCGAGTTGACGGCGTACTCATCCTGCTCTTCGCGGGTGATGCCGTATTTCTCGGCAACGTTCTCGCCTGTCAGCCCCATGTGATAGTCGTTGTACATATCCCACAACCCATCGTGCACCATGGAGTCAACCAGTTGCCCATTGCCCAGGCGATATCCCTTGCGCGCGTTCGGCAAAAGGTAAGGAGCGTTCGTCATCGACTCCATTCCCCCCGCAACCACGATCGAACTGTTGCCAGTTTCAATACCTTGCGCGGCCAGCGCCACCGCCTTCAATCCCGACCCGCACACCTTGTTGATGGTCATGGCACCTACTTCAGGAGCAAGCCCTCCGAAGAGCGCCGCTTGCCGCGCCGGATTCTGCCCGAGTCCGGCACCGACCACGTTGCCCATGATGCACTCATCAACAAGTCGTGGTTCCACGTTCGCCCGCTTCACCGCCTCCCGCACCACGACCGCGCCCAGTTGCGGAGCCGTCATGTCACTCAAACTTCCCTGAAATTTTCCAATCGGCGTGCGGCACCCCGCAATGATCACAACATCATTTGAACCAGCCATGATTGCGCTCCTTCAGGTTCTTCGCTTGCAAAAGTCGTCTCTCATTATAGATGCCCGGGAAGCGAAGAAAGTCGTCGGTCGCCAGTCGTTGGTCGTTCGGAGGTTGTGCTAGCGACAAACGACGAACGACGTTGTTAATTTTTTTTGCGCACGACGCATGAAGTGACTTTGGTGTCGCGTTGCATGCCACCGTGACAAGCATTTTTCTCTTGACTTCGTTCTGCGATGACAATATACATTCAACTAGTTGCAACAAATCACCGTTGCGAAATTCCATGAAGAATGGAAAGGGAGAATAGATCCATGGCAACCAAGAAGAAAGCAAAGAAAAAAAGCAGCAAGAAACACTAAGCAACTGCAACAGGCAACGACAAAGGGGACGCGATGAGCGTCCCCGAAGTTTTTTGTGCCTCTGACTGCAAAGCCCAACATCGCATCGCGCAGCTACCCCCTGTGTTTCCCCGTGTCCCTCAGCGCCCTCTGTGGTTCAAGCTTTCGCCGGCGCCGGAACAAATGCAATCCGTAGCAATGTTCCTAGTTGACCCGAAACCGAGCCTTCTTCTGCGGCAGCGCAACCGCCTTCTCCGTAGCCGGACAAAGATTCCGATACGGACAATGCGAGCACTGATAGCCGGGCTTGGCCTGAAATTTTCCCTCCGCGATCCCGCCCGCAGCCTCAAGCACGCGCATCTTAGCCTCTTCCAGTTGCGCGTCGTTCCTCTCCGTCCAAACTGTCGTGTTGTTCTCGAGATTATGAAAAATCAGCCGTTCAGCCCGCTTTCCCCAGGTCTCCCGTGCCGCGAGCGCGTATAACGACAGTTGCAGACTCTTGTCCGCATCCTCCTGCGACTTCGGCTTGCCCGTCTTGTAATCCACGATCGCCACCGTTTCCTGATCCATGCGGTCGATGCGATCCAGTCGCCCCGCCACCTTCGCCGAACCCACCTCCAGATCGAATCTGCACTCCGTTTCCATCACGTCGGGAGTAGCGCCGTCCCGCGCACACTCGAAAAACTGCCGCAATTGCTCCATCCCCTGCCGCAGATACAGCTCATACTGATAGCGGTCAGCGATGCCCGCCGAGGCTAACTCAGAGCGAAATTGCTCCAGCAAATCGTTGTCGCTGATCTCTCTCTGGTAACGCTGCGCGTCGTAAAAAGTGCGCAGCACTCCATGCATCGCTGCTCCATAATGCAGTGCAGCCGAGACCTCGCGGGGCAGATTCCACTCCCGTTCCAGCTTGAAGCGCAGCGGACATTCCTCATAAATCACAATCGCCGACGCGCTCAGCCCGGTCACAAAATTCGTCGAAGGATCCATCAGCAGCCACGCCGCCACGTTCGACTGCTGCAAAGCAACCCTCTGCTCTTCTTCGGCGAACAAGTCATCCTGCACCGCCGCAGCCGAACGCGTGACCCAGAACTTTTTGTAATCCGGCCGAACCATAAACTCGCGCAAAAACTTTGTCGGCTTCGGATCCTTCTTGCTCTGCCCCTGATTCGCATAAATCGCCAGCGTGTCCTTGGCCCGCGTCATAGCCACATAAAAAAGACGGCGCTCTTCCTCTTCGTGCAGAGTTTTGTCGTCCGTCGAAGATGCGCCCGACGTGCGCAGCTCCGCCGGAAACGCAATCAGCGGCTCCTTATAAGAACATGGGAAGTACGTCGACGAGCCGCGCAAAATGGCCACGTTCCGGTACTCCAGTCCCTTCGCCGCGTGTGCCGTCAGCAACTGGACCGCGTCCTCCGTGCTGCGCGGCAGCGTAATGGCGCCGTGCGCCTGTCCGAAATAGTCCAGATACTCGAGAAATTCCGACGGACTGCCGGTTTCGTTAATTGCCTTCGCATGCCACTCTCCCACAAACTCGACGAACGCATCCACGCAACCCGTCCGCTGCAATCCGAAATGCCGCATGACCAGTTTTACCGCGCCATCCGCGCGAACTTCGTGCTTCTTCACCTCGCGATGCACTTCGTCGACGCTTTCCAAAACGGCCGTCCCATTCCGCAACCGTCCCAGGACGCCTCGCATATCCAGTTCCCGCCGCATCGCTTTCATCGCCGCCCGCAATTCCGTTGCGCTGATCTCAAACCGCGGCATCGCCGCCACCCGAAACAAGCTCGTGGCATCGTTCGGAGACACCGCCGCCGTCAGGCAAGCCACCACATCGCGAACCTCGGGAGTGTCCAGCACGTCCAACCCTTCAATCGCGAACGGAACTCCGCGCTCCGCCAATTCGTGAACCAATTCCTCGCGATGGCCGTGAATCCGCGAAAGCACGGCGAAATCACTCCAGCGGCAGCGCTGTTCCTTTCGCATCTTCTGGATCCGTCGTGCCAGGTCGGCCGCCTCAACTTCCTTGTCCCGCCAGGTAACAATTTCCACCAGCGGCGCAGCCTTGCTCTCCACGGCTAGCAATGCCTGTTCTTCCCGCAACGACTCCAGCGGCTTCCGCTGGTAGCCATTCGCAACTCCCCCCGGCGAAAACGCTCCCGGGAAAACCGCCGGATTGTCATTCACAATGCCAAAAGCGCACCGCAGTATCGGAGAGAGCGATCGCCGGTTCTTCCCCAGCACCACAACCTGCGCCGCCGGAAACTTCCCGCCGAACAACGTGAACGCCTCGCTCGAAGCGCCGCGAAACTGGTAAATCGCCTGATCCGGATCGCCCACCGCAAAAATGTTCCCCGCCGACCCGGCCAGCATCGAAAGAATTTCCACCTGGGCAAAATTGGCGTCCTGAAACTCATCGACCAGCAGAAAGCGGGTGCGCCTGCGCTCTTCTTCCAGCAGCGCCGGATCGTCTTTCAACAACCGATAGGCCCGCGTGATCATGTGGCCGAAGGTGCCCAGATTCTTCTGGCAAAGCATCTCCTCGACCGTAGCAAACACGCGAGCAATCTCCTGGCACCGCTCCAGAACCTCCGTCGCCGCCAGATCCGCCTGTTTCTTTGCCCGCACCACCCGAGGCAACGGAACCTCGCCCCGCTCCAGTCGCTGCACATAGCTCAAATATTCTGGCGGACCAACCAGCTCGTCCTGGCATCGACGCATGAAATCAAGCAGGCTGTCGAGAAACTGCGCGACGTTAGCCGCACGCACAAAATGCTTGAGCCGCAGATCCCGAATGCGCCGGCGCAAGAACACCCAAAGGTCTTTGTCGTCGAGCACCCCAAAATTGGCGCCACGGCGCGCCAACAACTCATTGCACCAGGCGTGAAAGGTACAAGCCTGCAAGCCGCCAAGGTCGCCTCCCTTCAGCTCCCTCCGCACGCGTCCCAGCATTTCCGCCGCGGAGTTCTCCGTGTAAGTTAGCGCCAGAATTTCATCTGGACGCGCATGCCCTTCGCGTAGAAGGTGAGTGACGCGCTGCGTCAGAACAGTAGTCTTCCCCGTCCCCGCCCCCGCAATTACCAGCATGGGACCATGAACATGCTCGATAGCAAGCCGCTGCCGTTCATCGGGAATTATCTTGGCGGGAGTTACAAGGATTGTGGCCACGTGAGAATCTCTAGCCGGAGAATATCAGAGCCCGTTGTGGAAAGCTCGATCCTCCTCAGTCATCTGAGCGCCGCGAAGAACCTATGCATTTCGCAGGCCTCGCCAGAAGGTACCGGAAAGTGAAGGAGCGTCAAATCAGGGCATTGCTCCGGCAATGCCATTTCTATTCGTAAGGAAAACCCCTCTGCGACCGAACGGCACCAAATCAGCGCAACGCGTCCATGGCGAGCGCTGAAGCAACAATAGCCGCTGTTTCCGCGCGCAGAATCGTCTCCCCCAGTGAAGCCGCGATCCATCCCGCTTCCCGAAACCAGCCGAGTTCCGCGTCTGCCCATCCCCCTTCGGGCCCGACCGCGAGCACCACCCCGCCATCGCTCCGTCCTGGTTCCACAGAAGATCGCGATGATGACTGAAAAGATAACTGTACTATCCCCGCCAGCCGACTCCCTTCGACGGAATCGGCAAGCGCCTCGGCGAGAACGATGCGAGTCTCCGCGTCCGCCGGCAGAACACCAGCCAGGTCCTTCAATTTGACCGCAGCCGTAACCTCAGGCGCCGCCACCCGCCGCGACTGTTCCGCCGCCTGGTGCACAATGCGTAGCCAGCGTTCGTGCCGCTTCGGCGCCGCTGCCACCAGATGAGCCTCGCTCCGCCGCGCCATCACCGGAATAATCCGGGCAACGCCAATCTCCGTGCACTTCTCCAGCGCCCACTCCATCCGATCGAACTTGAAAATCGCAAGCGCCAACGTGATCGCAGGTGCCTTCCGCGACTTGCACGCTTCGCCAAGCGCAAACTCTACCCGATCCTCGCAAATTGAAGTAATCACCCCGAGCCGAACCTCGCCGCCGATTGCAATGTCGAAGCTCTGCCCTGCTTCAGCGCGAAGCACCCGAGCCAGATGCGCAGCATGCTCGCCCACCAGAGCGGCGGAATCTCCAGAGACCTCGTCAGCGATCCAGCGGCGCCGTGTCATGAATCAGTTCTGACTCTCCGGAAAAGCATATTGATGGAATGCAGGAAGAATGATAGAGCCAAAAACTCTTACTGAGAACTGAGAACTGAGAACTGAGAACTGAGAACTGAGAACTGA
>Ga0074044_10000091_pt1 | contig 89376 bp, 79 predicted proteins | sample BogForMeECP23OM1_FD_94443 | JGI IMG/M metagenome (GOLD analysis project Ga0074044, IMG submission 94443) | Bog forest soil microbial communities from Calvert Island, British Columbia, Canada - Bog Forest MetaG ECP23OM1 | ecosystem: Environmental > Terrestrial > Soil > Wetlands ...
GCGCTCGAAGACGGGCGCGTCTTTAACGGCCGCGCTGCCGGCGCCATCACGCGCCGGGGCGGGGAAGTCGTTTTCAATACCAGCCTCACGGGTTACCAGGAAGTTTTCACCGATCCCAGCTATGCCGGACAGATCGTTTGCTTGACGTATCCGCACATTGGCAACGTGGGCGCCAATCTGGATGACGAAGAATCCGTGCGGCCGTACATCGAATCACTGATCGTGCGCGAATTTTCGCAGGTTTCCTCGAACTGGCGCTCCGCGGAAACGGCGCAGCTCTACCTGAACCGGCACAAAATTCCGGTGATCTGGGATATTGATACGCGCGCGCTGGTGCGCCACATTCGCAAAGTTGGCGCGCTGCGCGGCATCGTGTCCACCGATGGCACTGCGGCTGACCAGTTGATTCATGAGGCCAAGCAACTTCCGCTGATGGCGGGGCAGGAATTGGCGGGCCGCGTGACCTGCGATAAAGCCTACGAGTGGCAGAAGGGCTCGATTGAGCTGGCCACTTCGCCGTGGGCCGAACAGATGGGCGAATCAGAAGCGAGCCCGGACACGCACAAGTTCCGCGTGGTGGCTTACGATTACGGCATCAAGCAGAACATTCTGCGCTTGCTGGTGGATCATCACTGCGAAGTCAGCGTTGTGCCCGCGAACACTTCCGCGGACGATGTGCTGGCCATGCACCCGGCCGGCGTGTTTCTGTCGAATGGACCGGGCGATCCGGAACCTTGTACGTACGCCATCGAGAACATCCGCAAGCTGGCGGGGCGCGTGCCGGTTTTCGGCATATGCCTGGGCCACCAGTTGTGCGGGCTGGCGCTGGGAGGCAAAACCTTCAAGCTGAAGTTCGGCCACCACGGTTCGAATCACCCGGTGAAGAATCTGTTGACCAGCCAGGTGGAGATCACCGCGCAGAATCACGGGTTTTGCGTGGACCCGGAATCGCTGCCTTCCAGCGAAGTGGAAATCACGCACGTCAACCTGAATGACGGCACCAACGAAGGCATGCGCAGCAAGAAACTCCCGCTCTTCAGCGTGCAGTATCACCCGGAAGCTTCGCCCGGGCCGCACGATTCGCATTATTTGTTCACGCAGTTCACGGACATGATGAAGGAATTTGCGCATCCAGGGAGCTCACGGCCCTAACCATGAATTGCCAAACGCATACGCCGCTCCATGAGGGGATGAAAACAGCCCTGGTGCCGGTCGCCATCGTGCTCCTGGCCTCAGCGTTGTCAGCGGAAACTCCGAAGCTGAATATCAAAACGGCGCACGGTCTTCCTATGGAGGAGCAACGCAAGCAGCAGATGGAGCGCCTGGCCAAACAATACGACCTCAGCAAATACACGATTACGCGCGACATTGTGATCGAGCGCGGCGCTATGAATCATTCGATGCCCGTGCTCACGCTGAACCTGCGCTTCCTCGATAACGACGACCTGGCCCTCTCCGCTTACGTTCACGAGCAGGGACACTGGCTGTTGGTGGAGAGGAATCGCACTGACAACCCGGCGTTGTTTGAAGACCTGCAGCGCACATTTCCGAACTTGGACTATCGGACTCCTTCTGGGGACGGCGAACTCCGCAGCAGTTATTTTCATATCGCCGTGTGCATGCTGGAGTTGCAAGCCATGGAAGAACTGGTGGGGGCCGAGCGGGCGCGAAAAGTGATCGAGTGGAAGCAGAGGGATCACTACACAGGAATTTATGCCATTCTGCTGAACCAGCGTGAGATGGTGGAAAGCGTGCTAAACCGCCACGGAGTGAAGTGGTGACCGGCGGACTGGGGATGGAGCGGCAAGAAAAAGCGACCTTGAGGGACGATGCCTAAACGCAAAGACATCCACAAAATCCTGATCATCGGCTCCGGCCCGATCGTCATCGGCCAGGCTTGCGAGTTTGACTACTCTGGTGCGCAGGCGTGCAAGGCGCTGCGGGCCGAGGGCTACGAGATCGTGCTGGTGAATTCCAATCCCGCTACGATCATGACCGACCCGGAACTGGCGAACCGCACCTACATCGAGCCGCTCACGAAAGAATATCTCGAGGAAATCCTCATCAAGGAAAAGCCCGACGCGCTGCTGCCAACCGTTGGTGGCCAAACGGCGTTGAATCTTGCCGTGGAGCTTGCCGAGAGCGGCATCCTTGAAAAATACAAGGTGGAAATGATTGGTGCGTCGCTGCGCGCCATCAAGGTTGCCGAAGACCGGCTGTGGTTTAAGGACGCTTGCCGCAAAATTGGCCTCGAAGTGCCCGCATCGGCGCTCGTCAACAATGCACAGGATGCCTTGCGGCTTTGCGATCAATTGGGCTTTCCGCTGGTGATACGGCCCTCGTTCACGCTTGGCGGCACAGGTGGCTCCATCGCCTACAACAAGGAAGAGTTTGCCGAGGCTATCGCGCACGCACTGGACATGAGCCCGGTGCACGAAGCGCTGGTGGAAGAATCCGTCCTCGGCTGGAAAGAGTACGAACTGGAAGTGATGCGCGACTTCCGCGACAACTTCGTGGTCATTTGTTCGATCGAGAACTTTGACCCCATGGGCGTGCACACCGGCGATTCCATTACCGTGGCGCCCGCGCAGACGCTGACCGACAAAGAATACCAGCGCATGCGAGATGCCGCGGCCGCGATTATCCGCGAAGTGGGCGTGGAAACTGGCGGTTCCAACGTGCAGTTCGCCGTGAACCCGGAAAATGGACGCATGGTGGTGATTGAGATGAACCCGCGCGTTTCCCGAAGCTCCGCGCTGGCCAGCAAGGCCACCGGTTTCCCCATCGCTAAAATCGCCGCGCGCCTGGCGGTGGGAATGTCCCTGGACGAAATTCCCAACGACATCACCAAGAAAACGCCCGCGTGCTTTGAACCCACCATTGACTACGTGGTGGTGAAAATTCCCAAGTGGCAGTTTGAAAAATTCGCGGGCGCTGATACGACACTGGGCACGCAGATGAAATCGGTGGGCGAGGTGATGTCCATCGGGCGCACGTTCAAGGAAGCGCTGCAGAAGGGCATACGTTCGCTGGAGCCGAGCACGCCGTGGCGCGCGCCTGCCGATGCGCCGGGCTCGCTGCTGCGCGAGAAACTGGCCACGCCGCGGCCCGACCGCATCCACTGGATCATGACGGCGGTGGAGCACGGCTTGCCCGCCGAGGAAATCTGCGAACTCACGAAAATCGATCCGTGGTTCATCCACCAGATTGAAGAGATCAACGCCGCCAACCGCCGTGCTGCCGCGGTAACCGTGGAAACCGCTTCAAAGGATTTGTTGCGCGAAGTGAAGCGCATCGGCACAAGCGACGAGCTGCTGGCGCAAATCTGGAAGACCACGCCGGCGGCCGTGCGCCTGCAACGCGCGCGCTACGGTGTTGCTCCCGTTTTTAAACGCGTGGACACGTGCGCCGCGGAATTCGAGTCCTTCACGCCGTACCTGTATTCCACCTACGAAGACGAAGACGAAACCGACGCCACGCAAAAGCAGAAGATCATGATCCTGGGCAGCGGGCCCAACCGCATCGGGCAGGGCATCGAGTTCGACTACTGCTGCTGCCACGCGTCCTTTGCGTTGCGCGCCGACGGCTTCGAAACCCTGATGGTCAATTGCAATCCGGAGACCGTCTCCACCGACTACGACACTTCGGACCGTTTGTACTTTGAGCCGCTAACGCTGGAAGATGTGCTGGCAATAATGGAGCGCGAAAAGCCGCATGGCGTTATCGTGCAATTTGGCGGGCAGACGCCGCTGAACCTGGCGCTGGAATTGAAACGCAATGGCGTGCCCATCATTGGCACTGCGCCGGAATCCATCGACTTGGCGGAAGACCGCCGCCGCTTTGGGCGCTTGCTGGAGGAATTGCGCATCCCCCAGCCGCGCAACGGCACGGCGTTGGTGCCGGAAGAAGCGGCGCGCGTTGCCGGCGAAATCGGCTTGCCCGTGCTGGTGCGGCCTAGCTACGTGCTTGGCGGTCGCGCGATGGTAATCGCCTACGACGTGAACACGGTGCTTGAATATGTGGCGCAAGCGGCGATGATGGGCCCGGCGCGGCCTGTGTTGATTGACCAGTTCCTCGAGGAAGCTACGGAAGTGGATGTGGACGCGCTTGCCGACGGCACCGACGTGGTCATCGGCGGAATCATGGAACACATTGAGGAGGCGGGCATACACTCCGGCGATTCCTCTTGCGTGCTGCCGCCCGTCAGCCTTTCGCCGAAAGTGCTGGAGACGATTCGCGATTACACGAAACGGCTGGCGCTGGCGTTGAAAGTGGTCGGCCTGATGAACGTGCAATACGCCATCCAGCGCGAAACGGTTTATGTTCTCGAAGTGAATCCCCGCGCTTCGCGGACCGTGCCGTACGTCAGCAAGGCGACCGGCGTGGCGCTGGCTAAGATTGGCGCGCGGCTGATGGTAGGGCGCCGCCTGGCGGACATGCAATTGCCGCTGGTGCATCACAACGGCGTGGCGGAAATTTCCGTGCACGATTATTACTCCGTAAAATCGCCCGTTTTCCCCTTCAACAAATTCCGCGGCGTGGACACCATTCTCGGCCCGGAGATGCGCTCCACCGGCGAAGTGATGGGCATCTCGACCTCTTACGGCCAGGCTTTCGCCAAAGCGCAACTCGCCGCGGGCCAAAAGTTGCCGCGAACGGGCACCGTGTTTATCAGCGTGAACGATCGCGATAAGCGCCAAGTTGGCACCATCGGCAAGGAGCTTGTGGCGCTTGGTTTCAAATTGGTGGCCACGCGCGGCACGGGCTCCGCGTTGCATGCCCAGGGCGTTCCCTGCGACGAAGTGTACAAGGTGAACGAAGGGCGGCCGAATATCGTGGACCTCATCAAGACCGGGAAAATCCATCTGGTCATCAATACGCCCCTGGGCCGCGAATCGTTCTACGACGAAAAATCCATCCGGCGCGCCGCCATCCGCTACAACATCACCTGCATCACGACGATGTCCGCGGCGCAAGCGGCGGTGCGCGGAATTCACGCCATTGTAGAATTGCAACGCGAAGTGAATTGCCTGCAGGACCTGCACCAGAACAGCGTGACGGCTTCCGGCAGCTCTGGCGGAGGCGATTGAGCCATGGAATTTCGAGGCATATTCCCGGCCTTGACCACGCCTTACGAGGCTGACGGCGAAGTTTCCCTTGTCGGCCTGAAGGAAAATATTCGCCGCTACAACAAGACAGGCTTGGCGGGCTACCTGGTGATCGGCTCTACCGGCGAATCGGTGTTGCTTGGCCGCGAAGAGGCCGATGCGATACTGGCGGCGGTGAAGGAAGTCACTGCGCCGGAAAAGCTGCTCATCGCCGGGACCGGCGCTGAGTCCACGGCGGAAACCATCGCACGCACCAAGCGCGCCGCAGCGCTCGGCTATCAAGCGGCGCTGGTGAAGACGCCCTACTACTACAAGCCCGCTTATCGGGCGGAGAATTACATCCGGCATTTCCGCGCGGTCGCGGATGCTTCGCCCATTCCCGTGCTGCTCTATTCGGTCCCGGTGTTCACTGGCGTGACCTTGGAAACTCAGGAGATTCTTGAGCTCGCCGAACATCCGAACATTGCGGGAATCAAGGACAGCTCCGGCAGCATTCAGCGCGTCGGCGAAGTTGTAGCTGGTGCGCCTGCAAAATTTCAAGTGCTGACGGGAGGCGCGGCGGTTCTCTATCCGGCGCTGGCCGTAGGCGCCAAAGGAGCGGTCCTCGCATTGGCCTCGGCGCTCCCGGAAAAGCTCGTTGAGCTGTACGACCTCTTCAGCCAGGGAAAGCATGCAAAGGCTAAGGAACTTCAACTCGCGCTGGTCGGCGCTTCCAAGCGGATATTGACTGAAAACGGAATTGCGGGCCTGAAATATGCCATGGACCTGCGCGGCTACCACGGTGGCGTGCCGCGGCTGCCGCTTTTGCCCTTGACCGAAGAGAAAAAACGGCAAATCGCCGCGCTTATGGCGCAATACGAAACGTCTGCCGCGCGCGTCTAACTAAACCGGGTTTGCTGTCACCTTTGGCTGCGATTATCATCTAAACGTCCATGCATTGCCGCGCCCTTCCACCGCAGAACTTGCCACACACGTCGAAGCTCTTTCGCGATTTCAATGAGGATTTCTCGTCCGTCAAGAGGTTCTTCGCCCATGCGCCGAATCTGAAGACTGTCGCTTCCTACGCGAAGAAGCTCGATTTTCCGCGCGACCGCCGCCTCACCGTAGCCGGAATCCTGCGCGATCAGAACCTGCGTTATGGCCATAGCGCGGAAACCGAAGCCAATCTGAAGCGTCTGGAAGAAGGCGCCGTTGCCGTTGTCAGCGGCCAACAGGTGGGGCTCTTCGGTGGCCCGTCGTATGCAATCTACAAAGCGTTGAGCATCATCGAAACGGCGCGCCACCTGACCCACGAGGGAATTCCCGCCGTGCCGGTTTTCTGGATGGCCACGGAAGATCACGACGTGGACGAAGTGCGCCACACCACCTGGTTCGCCGACGGCAAGCTCTCGCGTCTGGAGCTTCCCAAACCGGCTGAGGACGCGGTTCCCGTGGGCGCGATTCCGCTGGGCGACGCCATCGTTGAATTGGTGGAGCAGGCCATCGCGCAATTGGCCGGCCCGGCTGCGGCGCAGATTGCGGAGATCCTTCACAGCAGTTATACGCGCATCGATACGTACGCCAGCGCCTTTGGCAAACTTTTTACCCGCCTCTTTGGGGATCACGGACTCATTCTGCTCGATCCCCTGGATGCCCGCCTTCATCGCGTTGCTGCGCCCATCTTGCGCCAAGCAGTGGAAGAGCGCGACGCGCTGAACGAATTGCTGTTGCGCCGCGGCAAAGCTTTGGAAAGCGCGGGCTACGAAGCGCAGGTGAAAGTAACGTCACGCAGCACGCTGCTGTTTTCGCTGAAGGGCGGGAAGCGCCAAGTGATCACGGCCGCGAATGGCAGTTTTAGTTGCGGAGGAGAAAGTTGTCCACGCGAAAAGGCTCCGCACTGCGTGGATTCCGACCCGGAATACTTCAGCCCCAACGCGCTATTCCGCCCGGTAATTCAGGATTATCTGTTGCCGACCGCGGCGTACTTCGGTGGCCCCGCGGAGATTTCCTATTTCGCGCAATCGCAGGTGCTTTACGAAAAAATGCTCGGGCGCATGCCGGTGATTTTGCCGCGCGCGGACTTCACGCTCGTTGATCCCAAGGCCGAGCGCATCCTGAAGAAGTACGGCCTGGAAGTGGAAGATGCGTGGAAAGGGAAGCAGGAGCTGCGTAAGAAAATGTATGGCGCCAACGTGCCAAAGAAATTGGCGCGGGAATTCGACACGAATTTGCGCCAGATGGAAAAGAACGTGAAGAAGCTGCACCACGCAATCGCCAAGGTGGATCCCACGGTGCAGGGCACGATTGCCCGCGTCGAAAAGCGCATGCGCTACCAGATCGAGCGTCTGCGCGAGAAAACTGGCGCCTCGCTCGACCGCCACGAAAAGATCGTCGCCCAGCACGAGCAGTTCCTGGAAAACCTGCTTTATCCGCAAAAGGGCTTGCAATCGCGCGATTTGTGCTTCCTGCCGTTCCTCTCGCGCTGGGGCAGCGACGGCTTGAAAGAATTGCAAAAGCTCGCCACCGCCAAAAAGCCCGGCCAGCATTGCGTCGTGCCCATCCCGTAGAGAATGCCTCGTCGAATTGCGACCGTTGTCATAAAGCGTTTGTGCCGCACGAAATCTGGCCCACTCCCACTTCATTCGCCTCCCCAAATTTGTCATTCCGACCGGAGGGATGGCGCTTTCGGCCGCCCCGGAGCGGAGGAATCCCTCCTCGACTTCAGATTCCAAGCACAAATTCCCCTGTACTTTGCACTGCCGCACACCTATACATTCTTTTGGAGCTTTACAGTGTTGGGAGAACGACGATGCAGAGCATTCGCATAAAGACCGACCGGCGTACGCAAATGGTGGACATCACCGCGGAGGTGCAGCGCGTCGTGAATGCGTTGGGCGTGCGCGTGGGCACTTGCTTCCTCTACGTGCCGCACACGACCGCGGCAATCCTGATCAATGAGCATGCCGATCCGGACGTGGCCACCGACGCCGAGGGCGCGCTGGATCGCCTCGTGCCTCTGGCTGGGCCGTATCGCCACAGCGAGGGCAATTCCGATTCGCACGTGAAGACGATGCTCGTCGGAGTGAGCCAGTTCGTTTTCGTGCAGGAAGGCAAGTTGGCGCTGGGGCGCTGGCAGGGAATTTTCCTGGCCGAATTTGACGGGCCGCGCGAACGCCACGTTTACGTGAAGGTGCTCCCCGATCGCGTGTAGTGCTGGCCACCGACAATTATCCCCAGCGAGAAGAGATGTCCGCGCAGCGGTGTGCTAGAGTTTGGAGCAATGGGGAAACTCGGCGTGTACATTCAGGTGCCGTTTTGCCAGACGAAGTGCACCTACTGCAACTTCCACACGGGCGTGGTGTCGGCGGGGCGCTTTGCCCCGTACGCAGAGGCGGTTTGCCGCGAGATTCGCGAGCACCAGGCGTTATTGCGTGCAGCAGGAGTGGAGTGGGGCGAAAGCCCGCTTTCAGGCGATGCAGAACGCCTGAGAGTGGACACGGTATACATCGGCGGCGGAACGCCGAGCCTGCTGGAGCCCGCGCTTCTGGCGGACATGCTGCGTGCTTTGCGCGAATCATTCGACTGTGCATGGGAAGAGGTCACGCTCGAAGCCGATCCCGAAACCATCGAAGCCGAAAAGGTCGCGCAGTGGGTGGCCGCGGGAATCAATCGCATCAGCCTGGGCACGCAATCCTTCGCCGATGAAGAACTCAAGGCCGCAGGGCGCATGCACCGCCGCGACGACATCTACCGAGCCGTGGCGCTTCTTCGCGCGGCCGGGATTCGCAATATCAGCTTCGACCTGATTGCGGGCCTGCCAAAACAGTCACGCGAAAGCTGGCTTAGCTCGCTTTACGAACTCGTCGAATGTTCCCCCGCGCACGTTTCTGTCTACATGATGGAGATTGACGAAGGCAGCCGGCTGGGGCTGGAAGTTCTGCAAGGCGGCACGCGTTACAGCGCCCGCGATTTGCCTAGCGAAGATGAGATGGCGGAATTCTACGAAAATGCGCAAGCCATCCTGAAGGCCGCCGGTTATCAGCAGTACGAAATCTCCAATTGGGCCAAGCCGGGATTTGCTTCGCTGCATAATCTGAAATACTGGCGGCGTGAACCCTATCTGGGAATTGGCGCGGGCGCGCATTCTTTTTCTGGCACGCAACGCTGGGCCAATGTGCACGACGCCGCGGCCTACGTCTCGGCAATCAGCGAGAGCCGCGGCGCAATCGAAAACGTCGAGCGCGTCAGCCGCGAACAGGCTTTCGAGGAAGAATTGTTCCTCGGCTTGCGTCAACTCCGAGGCATTGATCTTCGCCGCATCCAGCGCGAATACAGCGTCAACCTGGAAGAAAAGGTCGGGCGGCTGGCTTCCGCGGGAATGATCGAACGCGAAGGAGAACTGGTGCGGCTCGCGGCGGGCAAATTAAGCATCTCCAATGAAGTAATCGTGGAATTGTTGCGGTAAGGGGATTTTCACGAAAGTCGAGATTGCCTACCGATTCCTCCGCTCCGGGACGGCCAAAGCGCCGTCCCTCCGGTCGGAATGACAGGTTCGGGCGGTGAACGAAGGGATTATGGAGAAGAACATGACTTACACGGTGGCAAAAGGCAATCAGATGGTGGACCCGGATCACGTCTCGCCCATCGAAGGCATCGTTGACCTGCGCAGCGACACGGTCACGCGCCCCAGCGAAGAAATGCGCCGCGCCATGGCCGCAGCCGAAGTGGGCGACGACGTTTACGGCGAGGATCCCACCGTCAATCGCCTGCAAGCGCGCGCCGCGGAAATCTTCGGCAAGGAAGCGGCTCTCTTCGTGCCCACCGGCTGCATGGGCAACCTCATCTGCATCCGAATCTGGACGCACCACGGCAGCGAAGTGATTTGCGAAGAGCGCGCCCACGTCAACCTGTATGAACTCGCGTCCATGTCCGCCATCGCGGGCTGTATGCCACGCGCGACCCGCGGGGGCGACGACGGCATCCTGACCTGGAAGCAGATCGAGGCCGTCATCCGTCCAAAGATTTATTACGATTCGCAGACGGCGTTGGTCTGCCTGGAGAACACCAGCAACATGGCCGGCGGCACGATTTATCCCACCGATCGCGTCAACGATATTTGCGACCATGCCCACGCGCTGGGCTTGAAGGTGCATCTCGATGGCGCGCGCATTTTCAACGCCGCCGTTGCGCTGGGCGAAGACGTGGCGCGCATGACCGCGAAGGTGGACTCCGTGATGTTCTGCCTCTCGAAAGGGCTGGGCGCGCCGGTGGGCTCGATGGTTCTGGGCTCAAAGGAGTTCATCGAACGGGCGCGCGTCTTCCGCAAAATGTTTGGCGGAGGCATGCGGCAAGTGGGCGTGCTGGCCGCGGCGGGCCTGCTTGCGCTGGAAAAGTCGCCCGCGCGATTGCACGAAGACCACGAAAACGCCAAGCGCCTGGCGCAAGGCATCGCCGCAATCCCTGGTTTGCAAATCGATCCGGCCAGCGTGAAAAGCAACATCGTGATTTTTGATTGCACGGCAAGCGGCATGAACGCGGTGGAACTGTGCGACGCGTTGCATCCCAAAGGCATCTGGGCCCAGGACACCGCGCCGTTTTCCGTCCGCATGGTGACGCACTGGAACGTGGATCGCGTCGGGATCGACAAAGCCCTCGCGGAATTGCGCGCGCTCGCGGGCAAAAAAGTGGGCCGCAGCGCCTGACACCAGATTCGCCATCAACGCTCGAGGAAGGCCATAATTTCTGCTAGCGATTACCGGCAGGACGTTTGTAGGAGAAATGTGCCCTCCCTGTGTGTCATCCCGTGTAAGAGAAACGTACCCCCATCTGTCATCCCGAGCGGAGGACCGGCGGTTTTTGCCGGGCCGGAGTCGAGGGATCGAGGCAAGGCGTGATGTCCTTGTAAGACGGGTTGCGGGATTGGTCACGGCAGGGTGCGAGAATTGTCAGTATAAGCTAAACTTTTAGCCTGTATTAGAAAAGTCTTGAGGTGGCCCGCGCGTGGATTTCACGTTCACCGACGAACAGCAGCACCTGCGCAAGTCCGTCCGCGAATTTGCCGAAGGCGAAATTGCGCCGCACGTCCTGGAATGGGATGAAGCCTCGCACTTCCCCCAGGAAATCCTGCCCAAGCTGGCGGAGATGGGCCTGCTCGGCGTCATCTTCCCGGAAGAATACGGCGGCGCGGGGCTCGGCTACGTGGAATACGCCACCGTCATCGAAGAACTTTCCCGTGTGGATGGAGCGGTCGGCCTGACCGTTGCCGCCCACAATTCGCTGTGCACCAATCACATCTACAAATTCGGCAACGAGGAGCAGAAGCGCAAGTACCTCGTTCCGCTCGCCCACGGCCAAAAACTCGGCGCGTGGTCGCTCACCGAGCCGGAAGCGGGCTCCGATGCAGGCGGCACACGCACCACCGCCGTGCGCGATGGCAACTTCTGGGTGCTGAACGGCTCGAAAACCTTCACCACCAACGGACACTACGCCGACATCTGCGTGGCCATGGCCGTCACGGACAAGTCCAGGGAATCCCACGGCATCAGCGCCTTCATACTGGAAAAAGGCATGCCGGGTTTCCGCCCCGGCAAAAAAGAAAACAAGCTGGGCATGCGCGCCAGCGACACTTCCGAAGTCATTTTCACCGATTGCCGCGTGCCCGCCGAAAACCTGCTCGGCCCGGAAGGCGAAGGCTTCATCAGCAGCCTGAAAATTCTGGATGGCGGGCGCATCTCGATTGCCGCGCTGGCGCTGGGCATGGCGCAAGGCGCGCTCGAAGCCGCCACGCGCTACGCCAAGCAGCGCAAGCAGTTTGGCAAAACCATCAGCGAATTTCAGGCCATCCAGTTCAAGCTGGCGGACATGGCCACCGAAGTGGAAGCCGCGCGCCTGCTCGTCTATCAAGCCGCCTGGCTAGCCGATCAGAAAGGCTCGCGCTTCACCCGCGAATCCAGCATGGCCAAACTCTTTGCCAGCGAAGTGGCCGTCCGCGTCGCCAACGAGTGCGTGCAAATCCACGGCGGCTACGGCTTCATCAAGGATTATCCCGCGGAAAAGTATTACCGCGACGTCAAGCTCTGCACCATCGGCGAAGGCACCAGCGAAATCCAGCGCCTGGTCATTGCGCGGCAACTGCTCGGGAAAGTCTAAACATCCGGATTTCTCAAGTCGGATCCGGCACGTGGGGGGCCGGGCTGGGGGGTTGGCGGTGGTGCTAAGCGGGATTATGATTGGCACATTATGAAATGCCCCCACTGTTTGGTGGATTTTCACGACGAGCAAACACTTACGATGATCGGGGTTGGGACGGACAGTAAGGCCAGCTGGATCGTGGCCCGCCGGCTATGTCCTAACTGTAAGCAGTATGTACTTTATTTGGAAAACGGTACTGGTCAGATCCATCCGCAGACACAGATGCCATATAATCTGGTCGTTAAGTTCAAGTCGATTCTTGTTTGGCCAAAGGGTGTGTCGCGGGCTCCTATCCCTTCCGAGGTGCCAGAGGACATCGTGGAGGACTACAAGGAAGCGTGCCTGGTTCTCACCGATAGTCCGAAGGCGTCCGCCGCTCTCAGTCGGCGCTGCTTGCAGCTCCTCTTGCGAACTGCGGCCGGCGTGAAGCACGGAGATTTAAGCAGTGAGATTCAACAGGTTCTCGACAGCAAAGCTCTGCCGAGCGCGCTTGCTGACAGTATTGATATGGTTCGTGTCGTTGGAAACTTTGCGGCGCACCCGATTAAGAGCAAAAGCACGGGCGAAATCGTTCCAGTTGAACAGCACGAAGCTGAGTGGAATCTGGATGTTCTTGAATCGCTTTTCGATTTTTATTTTGTTCTTCCTGCGCGCATCAAGGCAAAGAGGGACGCGTTGAACAAGAAGGCGGGGGACGCTGGAAAGTCGGCGGTGAAGTAAGCGGGTTTCAGCGTCGGTTATCGCGAGGGTTCCCCGGGCTTAGCGGCGTCCAGCACCGTGGAGTTTCTCTTGGAAGATTGCGTCGGGCGCGAAATAATAACTGGATGCATCCGCACGCATCATCCGATTCACCGGAAACCAATGCCTCGAAATGTTAACGAGTGGGCCGCCGAGGTTCGCCAGCGCGACGTGCGCGCCATCTCTCGCGCCCTCACGCCAGCGCAAACGCCGGCAGTCTTGCCGCTTTCCGGTCAAAGGTCAGTGTATACGAACAACCTGCCCGAGCCGCGAGCGCGCCAATCAGCACGTCCGCGAACTCGCCCTCACCTGCCTTGTAGGAAAGCATCGCCGTGAAGACGTCCTGCTCGCTCTCCACCACAAGCACATCTGTCTGCAAGATGCCTTCGATCGCCGTCGCGATCTCCTGCGCCTCGAAGCCGTACGCGCGGTCGAGCACCCACACCGTCTCCACCATCACAATCACGCTGATATAGCCGGGATTGGCTTCGCTCAACCGCTTTTCCAGGATTTCCGTGGCCTTCGCCGACTGGACCGGATCGTCTTGCGTCAGGTATCGCACCAGGATATTAGTGTCGAGTCCGATCATTTACGGCCGCGTCGCGGCTTCTTTCATCTCTGCAATCGTGACCGGCCTCTTGCGCCGGCTCTTCAGTATCCCGCGCAGCGCGGACGCGGGGCGCTTTGGTAACAGCACCACGCTTCCATCCGGGTGTACGAAGAACTTCACCCGATCCCCAGGCTTCAACCCGAGGTGCTCCCGGATAGCCTTCGGAATCGTCGCCTGCCCCTTCACTGTGATCGCTGACTCCATCGCCCCCCCCCATTACTCTCTACAATATGTAATACCACACCGCCAGTGAGCCGTCAATCAACCGTCCCTGGTCCCGGCGGCATCCTGGCAAACACTGCCACCCCCGCCGGGTGCGCCCCATAAACCGGCTTCAACCACTCACCCTTTGACTCCACCTTCCCCCGCAAGAAATAATACGAAGATGCCCCCGCTCATCACGCCTCGCTTTCCAGGACGCATCCCATCATGACACTCACCGTCTCCGAATGGGCCGCCGCCGTCCGCCAGGGCGACGTCCGCGCCATCTCTCGCGCCATCACGGCCATCGAAAATCACGCTGCCGAAGCCGAAGAATTGTTGCGCGAACTTTTCCCCGCCACCGGCAACGCTTACTTGACGGGCATCACCGGCGCGCCCGGCACCGGCAAAAGCACGCTGGTGGATCGCCTGGCCGCGCACTACCGCCAGCGCGACGACCGCGTGGGCATCGTCGCCGTGGACCCCAGCAGCCCCTACTCCGGCGGAGCGATTCTGGGCGATCGCATTCGCATGCAGGGCCACGCGAGCGATAGCGGCGTGTTCATCCGCTCGATGGCCACGCGGGGATTTCTGGGCGGCTTGGCGCGCGCCACCGCGGAAGTGGCGCTGCTCCTCGACGCGGCGGGCAAGCGCCAGGTGCTGATCGAAACCGTGGGCGTCGGCCAGGACGAAATTGATATCGTGCGGCTGGCCGATTGCGTCGTCGTGGTGCTGGTGCCCGGCCTGGGCGACGACATACAGAACATGAAAGCCGGCCTGATGGAGATTGGCGATATTTTCGTGCTGAACAAAGCCGATCGCGAGGGCGCCGACCGCCTGGAGGAGCAGCTTCACGCCATGCTCTCCCTGGTGATGCCGCGCGATGGCTGGCACCCGCCAGTCTTGCGCACCGTAGCCACAGAAAATCGCGGCATCGGGGAACTCGCCGAAACCGTGGCAAAATTCCGCAAACACTTCGAAGCCAGCGGCGAGCGCCAGAAGAAACACATCGAGCATTGGAAAAATCGCCTGGTGGAAATGCTGGAATCGCGCCTCCTCGAAAAAGTGCTGGGCGGCAAAGAGGGCGAAGCGAAGTTACGCGAACTAGCCACAGCGGTAGCCGAGCGGAGGATAGATCCGTTCGCGGCGGTGGAGGAGATATTGAGGAGCAGTGGGGTCAAGTAAGGCGGACCGATGGCCTTGGAATTTGAGGTCAAGCCGCGATTCCTCCACTACGCGGCCCGACGCGCCGGAAGGCGGCGCGGAAGAGAAAGTCGGGCCGCTCCGGTCCCTTCGGCTCCGCTCAGGGCAGGCGGAATGACAGATTTTGTTTGGCCACGTGATAGAGGGCGATAACTGGCAGGACGTCTGTGGGCGAAATGTGCCCCCTTTGTGTCATCCCGAGCGGAGGACCGGCGGTTTTGGCCGGGCCGGAGCCGAGGGATCGGGGCAAGGCGTGAGGTTCTTGCGAGGCGTTTATGGCAGGACGACGCCTAAAGTGGAAGGGGTGCCGAGATTCCTCCACTACGCGGCCCGACGCGCCGGAAGACGGCGCGGAAGAGAAAATCGGGTCGCTCCGGTCGGAATGACACGGTAATTTGGTCAGAGGAGATGGATGCATTTCGGCGACATCGAAGTGGAATATCTGGATGGCGGCGGTTTCAAGCTGGACGGCGGCGCCATGTTCGGCGTCGTGCCAAAACCGCTCTGGGAAAAGAAGTCGCCTCCGGACGAGAAGAACCGTATCCGCATGCGCGCCAATTCGTTGCTGGTGCGCGCGGCCGGAAAAACAATCGTCATCGAAACGGGCAATGGCACAAAGGGGGATGCCAAGCATCGCGCCATCTACGCCATCCAAGACGGCAATCCGCTGATCATCGCGCTAGGCAAGGCCGGTGTGCATCCCGATGAAGTAGATCTCGTCATCAACACGCATCTCCATTTCGATCACGCCGGCGGCAACACGCACATTGCCGGAGACCGCCCCGTGCCCACGTTTCCCCGCGCAGTCTACATGGTGCAACGCGCCGAACTCGAACACGCCCAAAATCCCAGCCTACGCGACCGCGCCAGCTATTTCCCCGAAAACTTCCAGCCCCTCGCCGAGTCCGGCCAGTGGAACCTGATCGAAGGCGACGTCGAAATCCTTCCCGGCATTTCCGTCGAGCGCATTCCCGGCCACAACGCGGATATCCAAGCCGTGAAAATCGTTGGCGGCGGAAAGAAGCTCGCCTTTGTTGCAGATTTGCTCCCACTCCGTCACCATATTCCTTTGCCTTGGATCATGGCGTACGATTTGTACCCGCTCCAGACGCTGGAAACCAAGCGCAAATGGGTGCCGCGCCTCGTCAACGAAGGTTGGATCACCGTTTTCGGGCATGACCCGGACATTGCCGCGGCCACATTGCATCAGCACGGCGACACAATCGAGATCGAACCGGTGGACCTGAACCGGTAATCCCAGGAGAACACCCGATGGCAAGCGCGAAAAAAGCGAAAGGGAAGAGTGCGCGGAGCAGCGCAAAAGGCCCCGTGGCGGAGATCGGGGTGATTGGCGGCAGCGGGCTCTACGCGATGAGCGGCCTGACCGACACTCGCGAGATTCGCGTGAAGACCCCGTTTGGCGACGCCTCCGACGCCATTGTTGTCGGCACGCTGGAAGGGAAGCGCGTCGCATTCCTGACGCGTCACGGCCACGGCCATCGCCTCTTGCCCAGCGAGATCAATTTTCGCGCCAACATTTACGCGATGAAGCTCCTTGGCGTCGAGCGCGTCATCTCTGTCAGCGCCGTGGGCTCGCTTCAGATTGATTTGCGCCCGGGCGAATTTCTTGTTCCCGACCAGTTTTTCGACAGCACCAAGCGCCGCGTCTCCACGTTCTTCGGCAACGGCCTCGTGGCGCATGTCACGTTTGACAAGCCCACTTGCGCGCAGTTATCCACCGTGCTCGCCGACGCCTGCGTTTCTTCCGGCGTCGCCGTGCATCGCAAGGGCACGTACATTTGCATGGAAGGCCCGCAATTTTCCACGCTCGCCGAAGCCAATTTTCACCGCGCCATGAAGTTCGACGTAATCGGCATGACCAACGCCACCGAAGCGAAACTCGCTCGCGAGGCCGAGCTTTGTTACGCCACTATCGCCATGATAACGGACTTCGATTGCTGGCACCCGAATCACGATTCGGTTACGGTGGCGCAAATCATCGCCACGCTCAACCAGAATGCCACCAACGCGCAAAATGTTCTGCGCGAAGCCATCAAGACCTTGCCGGCCCATCGCACGTGCAAGTGCGGCGTGGCGCTGGCGCACGCGATTATTACGGATCCCAAGGTCGTCCCCGCAAAAACAAAAAAGAATCTTGCCGCCATCATCGGCAAATACATCGTGTAGTGACCGGTCTTTAGACCGGCAGGAGAGTTCATGTCCTTACTAGTGGTCGGTTCCGTTGCGTACGACGCTCTAGAAAGTCCCTACGGCAAAGTGGACCGCACGCTCGGCGGCGCCGCCACGTATTTCGCTGTTGCCGCGCGGTTTTTCACGCCGGTAAGCCTGGTGGCCATCGTTGGCGACGATTTCAGCGCCCAGGATGAAGCCATTTTTCGCAGCCGCAAGATTGACATCGAAGGCCTCGAACGCGCTCCCGGCAAATGTTTTTTCTGGGCGGGCCGCTACTCCGAGAATTTGAATGACCGCATCACCTTGACCACCGACCTGAACGTTTTCGCGGAGTTCAAGCCGCGCCTCCCGGAAAAGTATCGCTCCTCCAAATATGTATTTCTGGCGAACATCGCCCCGGACCTGCAGCGCGACGTGCTTCACCAAGTCAAGGGCAAGCCGAAGCTCGCCGCGATGGACACCATGAACTATTGGATCGAGCGCACCAACGCGGAACTGCGCGAGACGCTGAAGCACGTGGATATCCTGATGATCAACGATTCGGAAACGCGCCAACTTTCCAACGAACACAATCTTCTACGCGCCTCCCGCCACATCTTCAAGATGGGGCCATCTACATTGGTCGTGAAACGCGGCGAACACGGCGCCATGCTCGTGGACAAGCACGGCGTCTTCTGTGTTCCGGCCTTCCCGCTCGAGGAGCCGCACGATCCCACCGGCGCTGGCGACAGTTTTGCCGGCGGCTTCATGGGCTATCTGGCAGGCAGCGGCGGCAGCAACGATGCGGCGCTGCGTCGCGCCATGGTATACGGCTCCGTGCTCGGCAGCTTTGCCGTGGAAAAGTTCGGCCTGGATCGCCTGCTGCACCTGAAAAAGAGCGAGATACACGCCAGAGCACGCCACTTCTTGAAATTGACGCAATTCAAACTGTAAATAGTAGAATCACCTGCAGACGGACAGGGCCGTCCTGGGAATGCTTACCTTTCAGCAAATTTTTCTACGAATGTTGCTTGCCACCGGCCTTGGTGCGGCCATCGGCGTGGAGCGCGATTTGCACCGCCGCCCCGCGGGCATCCGCACCAGCGCGTTCGTCTGCCTGGCCACGGCGCTTTTCACAATTGTTTCTAATCAACTCGCGCACCTGTGGGGCGACTCGAGTCCCACGCGCATCGCCTCCAATATCGTGCAAGGCGTTGGCTTCCTTGGCGCTGGCGCCATCTTGAAAGACAGCGCAGGCCTGGTCGGCATGACCACCGCCGCAACGATTTTTGTGGAAGCCGCCATCGGCATGGCCGCGGGCGGTGGGATGTACGGTGTCGCTGCTACCGCGACGGGGATCGTACTGTTTGGCCTGATCGTGTTGAGCTGGGCCGCGGAGAAGTTTCACCTGAAAGCCCGCATCATGGTCTTCCGGTTCACCACCAGCCACGCGGAGAGTGTTGCCACGGAAATCCAGCAACTCATGGCCGGACTAAAAGTGGCGATGAATCACTTTCGCGTTTCCATGGCGGGCACAAACTCCATTGTGGAATTTGAAGCCGACGTGAGCACACAACAGCAGGAGCAAATTGTGCAGCAGCTCAACCGCCAGGGCGTTGTCACTGAGGTGCTTACCATCGAAGGCCGCCACGAATGAGCCGTCGCTCCGTGCTTTTGCAAAAGCCGAAGGCCCTTCGCAAGGGTTCCCGAATTGCCGTTGTCTCGCCGTCGTCTCCTGCTGACACTGCTGCTGTTACCGCGGGCATCGCGGAACTTCGCCGGCTTGGTTTTCTTGTCGAGGAGTTTTCACCACTGGCACCGCAAGGCTACTTCGCCGGCCCGCACGAGGAGCTGATCCGGGAGATTCGCAAGCGATTCAGCGCCAAAAATATTGATGGAGTAATCGCCACGCGCGGCGGTTACGGCGCGAACTACCTCATTGACTTTAAGTTGGCCACTTCTCTCGTCGGCCCGAAGTGCCTCATCGGTTACAGCGACCTAAACATCATTCAGCTTCTCCTCTACCAGGTGCGCACTTGGGCCGGATTTTACGGTCCCATGGTTGCCGCCGGCTTCAATCACGGCTCCAGTGAAACTTCGGGATACGACAAGGTCTCCTTCCTGCAGGCCGTCGGCGAAACAAAACTGAAATGGCAGATTCCCTTGTTCGGCGAAAGCCTGGCTGGCGGCAGCGCCACGGGGCGCATCGTCGGCGGCTGCCTGACCATGGTGCAGACGTCTCTTGGAACAAATTGGGATCCGGACACGCGGGGAGCCATCCTCGTCCTCGAAGATCGCGGCATGAAGCCGTACCAGGTGGATCGCGCGCTGCGCCATTTGCAACAAGCGGGCAAGCTCCAAGATGTAAGCGGAGTCCTGCTCGGCGATTTTCCTGACTCCGATCCACCCGTGCCCGGCTGTCCTACGATTCCCGAAATCTGCGAACGCATCCTGGGACCGCTCGGTGTGCCCGTGGTTTACGGCGCGCCCATCGGCCACACCAAGCGGCCGATGCTCACGATTCCGCTCGGCGTTCGCGCGAAATTGCACGCCAAGGGCGAGGGCACACTCGAAATCTTGGAACCGGCGGTGGTCGATTGAGGTGGAAAACGCCAGGGACTCTGACGTGGCCAGGGTGAAACACATTCACATGATCGGAATCGGCGGCTCGGCGATGGCGCCGCTTGCCGGAATGTTGCGCGAGCGTGGCTATCGCGTGACCGGCTCCGATGCGGGCGTCTATCCACCGGCCTCCACGCTCCTCGAATCGCTCGGCATTTCGTATTCCGCACAATTTGACGCCACAAATCTTACGCCGGCGCCCGATCTCGTGGTGGTCGGCAACGCACTCTCTCGCGGCAACGTGGAAATCGAGGAGATGCTTGACCGCAAGCTGAAATACCATTCGCTTCCGGAAATCCTTGAAGAGGAATTTCTCCCCGGAAAGCATTCCATCGTCGTCAGCGGCACCCACGGAAAAACCAGCACCACCGCCATGCTCGCCTGGATTTTCCAGGTGGCAGGGAAGAAGCCCAATTTTCTGGTGGGCGGCATCGCCGAAAATTTCGGCCAGAGCTACGGCCTCGGCGGCGGCGAGGAATTTATTCTGGAGGGCGACGAATATGATTCCGCCTTCTGGGACAAAGGCGCGAAATTCTTCCATTACCATCCCGACGACCTGATCATTACCTCGCTCGAATACGACCACGCGGATATCTACGCCGATTTCGACGCGTACCTGTTGGCGTTTCGCCGCCTGGTGAATCTGGTTCCCCGGCGCGGCCGCATCATCGTTTGGGGAGATGCGGAGGCCGGCGAAGCGTTGCACAAAGCCACCGAAAAAGCGTTTTGCCCCGTGATCACCTATGGCCTGAATAGCGGAAACCAGTGGATCGCCAGCAACGTGGAATCCGACGGCGACGGCATGAAGTTCCGCGTTCAGTACAAAAACGAGGACTACGGCGAATTTCGTCTCGCCGCCACCGGCCACCACAATGTTCTGAATGCGCTGGCGGCCCTTGTCGTTGCTCAGGGCCGCGGCATCAAGCGCGACGCCGTGCAACAGGCGCTGGCAACGTTTCGCAGCGTCCGCCGCCGCATGGATGTGGAAGGCGAAGTGGACGGCATTCTCGTCGTTGATGATTTCGCGCATCACCCCACTGCCGTGCGCGCCACCCTCGAAGCGGCGCGCCTGCGGTGGCCGGAGCGCCGTTTGTGGGCGATCCTTGAGCCGCGCTCCAACTCCATGCGCCGCCGCGTCTTTCAGGATGCTTTGCCTGCCGCATTGGCACTGGGCGATCGCGTCCTGCTGGGAAGCGTGCATCGGGCCGGACAACTGAGCGACGAGCAGCGCCTGGACCCGGAAACGGTGGCTGCCGCCGTGCGCGCTCTTGGAAAAGATGCGCGTGTTATGCCCGGGGCTGACGCCATCGCCGACCTTCTTTCCGTCGAAGCGCGACCCGGCGATTTGCTGCTGGTGATGTCAAATGGTAGCTTTGATGGCTTGTGCGACAAACTTCTGAAGAAATTGGAGGCAAAACAAATTCCAACTGGGACTCAAACAAATTGATGCCAAGCGCGCGAAGGCAAACGTACGCAGCCGCAGCGGCAATTGCCTGCGTGTTGTTTTTTTCTCCCCGCCCATCCCAAGCAACCATCCGTTACGAAGTTTCCCTTGCCCACCCGGAGCAGCACCTCTTTCACGTGTCAATGGAAATTCCCGATGTGCAGGGCGAACTCACGCTGCAAATGGCCGCGTGGAATGCGCTCTACGAGATCCGTGATTTCAGCAGCCACGTGCAGCGCGTCCAGGCTTTCGTGAATGGCCAGCCCGCCGCAATCGAAAAACTCGATAAGCTCACCTGGCACGTCAAAGCCAGCGGCACCGTCACCGTGCGCTACGACACGTTTTGGGACGACCCCGGCCCGTTCAATTCCCAACTCAACGAAGAGCACGCCTTCCTGAACGCCGCGCTGATTCTTATGTACGTGCCCGGCCGCCGCGCGGAAAAAAGTTCTCTGAGGCTGGACGATGTGCCCGTTGCGTGGCGTGTGGCATCGGAGACGCTCAGCAGTGGGGACCAGCAGGGTCGCACTTTCGGTCTTGAGGCGGCCAGTTACGACGCGCTCGCCGACGCACCCATCGAAGCCTCGAATTTCGAGGAGTTCACGTTGCCCGACGTCACGCCGCCGGTTCGCGTCGTCATTCATGGCGACAACTGGAAGCGCCCTGAGGTAGAAAAGGCCCTCCGCAAAATTGTCACTTACGAAGTGAAAATGATGGAAGGCGCTCCCTACGACCACTACACCTTCATTTTCCACATCGGCAAAGCAGCAAACGGCGCCGGCGGTGGCATGGAGCACGCCAACTGCACCGCGATCTACTTGACCTCCGCTTCCTACCTGCAAAATGTTTCCGCGCACGAATTCTTCCATTTGTGGAACGTCAAGCGCATTCGCCCGGCATCCCTTGAACCGGTTGATTACACGCACGAGATGTACACGCGCGCGCTGTGGTTCGCCGAAGGTGTTACCAACACTTACGCCTCATACGCGTTGGTGCGCACCGGGCTCTGGAATAAGGAGGAGTTCTACCGCGACCTCAGCGGCCAGATCAGCGAGCTGGAGGATCGCCCCGCCGAACAGTGGCAGAGCGCGGAGCAATCCAGCCTGGATGCCTGGCTTGAGAAATACGCGCTCTACAATCAGCCCCAGCGCAGCGTTTCCTACTACACCAAGGGCCAAATCCTCGGCGTGTTGCTGGATATCCTGATCCGCGATCGCACCGGCAATCAGAAAAGTCTCGACGATGTTCTCCGCGCCATGAACCAGGATTTCGCCAGGGCAGGGAAGTTCTACCACGACAGCGCGGATATTCAATTGACCGCGGAAAAAGTGGCGGGTGCTTCCTTCGCCGATTTCTTCGCAAAATACGTGAGTGGCGCCGAGCCTTTGCCGTACTCCGATCTGCTTTCGCGCGCGGGCCTGGAACTGCACGAAAAGGAAACCATCCACGCCGTGACTGGCTTCGCGGCGGAGCGCGACCCCAATGGTCCGTGGACCGTGCGCATTGTTGATGCCGATGGCCCTGCGGCAAAGAGCGGCCTGCTTGTTGGTGATGAAATCGTGCGCTGGAATAATGGCGAGCCACCACGTCACCAGGGGCGCTGGCTCAACCAGCAGAAGCCCGGTGACGTGTTGCACCTGCGTATCCGCCGCGACGATAAGGAAATGAGCATTGACATCCGCCTCGGCGAACAGCACGAAAAGTTTTTCCAGGTTGTGGAAAGCTCCAATGGCGGCGAGCGCGCCCGGCGTATCCGCGAAGGACTCCTTCGCGGCACCACCGATCCCATCACCGCCAAAAATCGTTGAAGGAGCGCTTGACCTCGCGCTAATGTTTCGAGAAAGTTTCCTTTAGCCCATGCTTCGCGGCGCTTTCATCTGCGTTTCTTTGACCCTGTACATCCTCGTCCTGGGGCCGCCGCTCCTCATCTACACTTTCATTACCCGGCACGTCGATCTCCTCTATTGGGCGGGCATAAACGGCGTGATGTTTTTCGTGCGTTGCGTGGGCGTGCGCGTCCACGTCAAGGGCACCGAGCGCATCCCGACCGGCCCGTGCATCTTTGCCGCAAATCACACCAGTTCCGCCGACGCGCCTGCGGTGGTTTGGTCCATCCCGCGCCGCATCGCCGTTTTATTGAAGCGCTCGCTGTTCGCGTACCCCATCGTGGGCCAGGCGTTTTATCTGGCGCACTTCATTCCCGTGGACCGCTCTGATCGCGATTCCGCAATCGTCAGCATGGAAAAGGCCACGGAGGCAATTCGCGCGGGCCAGTCGTTTCTGATTTATCCGGAAGGCACGCGCAGCAATGATGGGCGCTTGCAAGAACTCAAGAAGGGAACTGCGGTGATGGCCATCAAGGCTGGCGTGCCCATCGTGCCTATCGCGTGTTCCGGCGCGCATCGCGTAATGGAGAAACGCAGCCTTAACATCAAGCCCGGCGATATCGTGGTGGAATTTCTCGAGCCCATTGATGCGTCGCAATACACCTTCGAGCAGCGCGATGCCCTCACCACACGCTTGCACGACGAATTGGCCGCAGGCCTGCCACCCGACCAGCGCCCGTTGGGTTTCCCTGGCGCGCCGTAACCTGGCTGCGAAATCCGCGAGCTAGAATCTCTACAAAAACAATTGTGAGTGTTAATCAACCACAGCAAACGGTGTCATCCTGAGGGCGCGCAGTGAGCGCCCGAAGGACCTCAACTGAAACGCTTTGCACAATTCAGACGTCGAGGTCCTTCAGTCGCGCTTCCAACTCCGCCTCCAAGCGCAGCACGCGCCGCTGCAAATCCGGCAGACGATTCAGCGCCGCCATCATCTTCAGCCACTGACGATTCTCCACCGCTGGATACCCGGAATAGAGCGCGCGAGCCGGCACATCGTTGGGCACACCGCTCTGTGCCGTGATCACCGCGCCATCGCCCACGGTCAGGTGCCCCGCGGTGCCCACCTGCCCCGCCAGAATGCATGCGTCTCCAATGTGCGTGGAGCCCGCCAAGCCCACCTGGCCGCACAACATGGTGTTCTCGCCAACTTGCGAAGCGTGGCCCACCAGCACCAAGTCGTCAATTTTCGTGCCGCGCCCGATGCGTGTTTCGCCCACGGTGGCGCGGTCAATGCACGCATTGGCTTGCACCTCCACGTCGTCCTCCAGAATCGCGGGGCCAGACTGCGCCATCTTGTACCAGGTGCCGTCCGCGCGCTTGGCGAACCCCAGACCGTCGCCGCCAATGACCACGCCGTTCTGCAAAATCACGCGATCGCCAATCTGGCAGTATTCGCGCACTACGGCATGTGCGTGCGCAAAAAAGTTCGCGCCGATTTTCGCGCCGCGGTAAATAGTCACAAAACTGTGCAGCACCGCGCCCGCTGCAATCTCCACGTCATCGTCCACGAAACAGTAGGGCCCAATATGCGCGCGTGCTCCAATTCGCGCGGACGGAGCAATAATCGCGGTCGCGTGTCTTCCCGGGGGATATGCCGGTCCCCGGTAGAACAACTCAATCGCCTGCGCAAACGCCAGATACGGATTGGCCGTGCGCAAGGCCGCCAGCGGCGCAAGCCCCTCGGCGCGTTCCAGCGCCACCGTGTCTTCCACGAACACGGCCGAAGCCTGCGTGGTCTTCAATTGCGGCGAATAGCGCCGGTTGGCCAGAAAAGTGATGTGCCCGGCGCGCGCATGATCAATCCCCGCCACGCCTGTAATTTCAATGAAAGGGTCGCCTTCCAGCCGGCAACCCAGTTTTTGTGCAAGTTCCTGGAGTTTCATGAGCGCCACGCCTCCGCAACCTGTGAGTCTCGCACAGCGCCAAGACGGAAGTACAGATGCAGGGTATATCGCTCGTCGTCAAGCCTCGGAATGGCTGATCAGGACAAAATCGGCCTCAACCGGCAAAATCTGCCAAACCTTTGATTACGGAGAGGGTCAAAGGTAGAATAGCGGGCGAACGGGGCGAACCAGCTCAGAAAAACATCCCGTTTCCCGCAAATTATTTCGACGCCGCGCTGAATTCTAAACGCTCCGCCTGGAGGAACACCTTGAGAAAAATGACATTGCTCTGCCTCGCGAATTTCTTCGCCGCCCTGATGCTGGCGATCTTCGGTTTCAATCAGGCATACGCCCAGTCTGCTCCTGCGGCCAAACCGAAAGCGCCGGCGGTCGCGCCCGCTTCAGCGAGCCCCAAAATCCCCATCCCCGACGTCCCATACACCAAATTTGTGCTCAATAACGGCCTCACCGTTTTGGTTCACGAAGACCACAAGGCTCCCATCGTTGCCGTGAACACCTGGTACCACGTCGGCTCGAAGAACGAGAAGCCAGGCAAAACCGGCTTTGCGCACCTCTTCGAGCACCTGATGTTCAGCGGCAGTGACAATTTCAATTTCACCTACATCAACGCGCTCGAGCGCATCGGCGCCACAAACATGAACGGCACCACCAACGGCGACCGCACCAACTATTTTGAAAATGTGCCCACGTCTATGTTGGACTACGCGCTCTTCGCCGAAAGCGACCGCATGGGCCATTTGCTCGGCGTCCTCGACCAGAAAAAACTCGACCTCCAGCGCGGCGTGGTGCAAAACGAAAAGCGCCAGGGCGAAAACCAGCCTTACGGCGTCACGCGCCAGCTCCTGACGGAGAACACTTATCCCGTCGGGCATCCGTATTCCTGGACGACGATCGGCTCCATGAAGGACCTTGACGCGGCTTCCATGAGCGATGTCCAGGAATGGTTCAAGACCTACTACGGCCCGAATAACGTCACGGTGGTCATTGCCGGCGACATCACGCCGCAAATCGCGCGCGAAAAAGTCGAGAAGTATTACGGCAGTATCCCGCCGGGCCCGCCCATTTCACATCAGGAAGTCTGGATAGCCAAGCGCACCGGCACGCACCGCGACTGGGTGCAGGATCGCGTGCCCCAGGCTCGCCTCTATCGCGTTTGGAACGTTCCCCAGGCATTTTCTCCTGAAGAATCCTTGCTCGATCTGGCCGCCCAGGTTCTTGGCCAGGGCAAAACGTCGCGGCTCTACAAGCGCCTGGTCTACAGAGATCAAATCGCCACCAGCGCCACCGCCAGCGATAACACCAGCGAGATCGCCGGACAGTTTTACATGGTGCTGACCGCCAAGCCGGGCGAGGACTTGAAAAAAGTGGAAACGGCGGCGGACGAAGAGTTGCAGCATTTCCTGAAGGACGGGCCAACCGAGGCCGAGCTGCAACTCGCCAAAACGCAAGTCTTCGGCGATTACGCCCGCATCATGGAGCGCATCGGCGGCTTCGGCGGCAAGAGTGACATCCTGGCGCGCTGCCAGACCTTCACCGGCAATCCGGATTGCTACAAGGACTATCTGAAGCAGGTTCAGGCCGCCACGCCCGCCACGGTGAAAAAAGCCGCGAACGACTGGCTGAGCGATGGCGATTACATCCTGGAGGTGCAGCCGTATCCCAACAGCCTGAAAGCCGCTGCTCCCGTTGATCGTTCAAAGTTGCCCGAAGCTGGCTCCGCAATGTCCCTGAAGCTGCCTCCCATGCAGAAAACCACGCTCTCCAACGGCCTGAAAATCGTCCTGGCGGAGCGCCACACCGCGCCGGTAGTGGATTTCTCGCTGCTCGTCGAAAGTGGCTACGCCGCTGATCCCACGGATGCATTGGGCACCTGCAGCTTCGCCCAGCGCATGCTGGAAGAGGGCACGCCCACGCGCGATTCCCTGCAAATCGGGGAAGAACTGGAATCGCTCAGCGCTGAATTTTCGGCCGGCGCCGATCTTGATTACGCATACGTGGACCTCAACGCCCTCAAAATCAATATGGACAAGGCTCTCGGAATTTACGCCGACCTGATCCTGCACCCCTCCTTCCCGCAAAAGGAGTTTGTACGTTTGCAGAAGGATCGCCTCGCGGCCATACAGCGCGAAAAGGTCACGCCCAACTTCATGGCCATGCGCGTCCTGCCCACACTGCTCTACGGCAAAGGACACCCCTACGACGGCGCGTTTGTTGCCACGGGCACCGAAGCCAGCGTCACCAAGATGACTCGCGAAGACCTGGCCAAATTCCACGACACCTGGTTCAAGCCGAACAACGCCACCTTGCTCATCGTTGGCGACACATCTTTGGCGGAAATCAAGCCCAAGCTTGAATCGCTCTTCGGCGCCTGGAAACCGGGTGATGTGGCCAAGAAGACGATTCCTCAGGTTCCTCAGCCGGAAAAAGATGTCGTGTATCTGATTGACCGCCCCGGCTCCGGGCAAAGCCTCATCGTCGCTGCGCAACTTGCGCCGCCGTTCAACGATCCCGACGAAGTGTCTCTGGACTTGGTGAACGACATCTTTGGCGGAACGTTCAGCTCGCGCATCAACATGAATTTGCGCGAAGACAAGCACTGGTCGTACGGCGTGCACTCTCGCCTGCTGTCGGCGCGCGGCGAACGCCCCTACTTCAGTATTTCGCCGGTGCAAACGGACAAGACCAAGGAATCCATGGCCGAACTCGTCGCGGAGTACAAAAACATCGTGGGCGGCAAACCGATTACTGAGACCGAACTCAAGGACGAACAGTCCAACGCCACACTCGGGCTCCCCGGAACCTTTGAGACCGTCCAGCAACTTTCCGGCGCGTACGGCACAATCCTGCAATACAACTTGCCGGACGACTTTTACAATACCTACACGCAGAAAGTGTTGGCGCTTACTCCTGACTCCGCCAACGAAATCGCCAAAAAGTACATTCTGCCCAGCCATCTCATCTGGGTGGTTGTGGGCGATATGAGCAAAGTCGAAGCGGGCATCCGCGAACTGAACATCGGCGAAGTCCACAAAATCGACGCCGACGGCAACCCGGTTCACTGAACGCGCCGGCCGAGTTTCACTTATCCCAGATAGAGTTCTCAGGAGGGTTCACGCCTATGCTGCGCCGCGCAATTCACGCTTCGATGCTTGTTACCATTCTCTTTTTCGTGGCGTCTTCGATTTCTGCCGCACCCGCTCCGCTGCGCTACCAACTTAAATTCGAGCGCCCCAACACGCACTTGGTCGACGTCACCGTCAGCGCCGACGCACTGGGCGGAGTCGCCGCCATTTTTGCCATGCCGGACTGGGCACCCGGCGCGTACGGCATCGAAAACTATGCCGCCAACGTGCAGCATTTTCGCGCCCACAGCGCCGACGGCCGCGAACTCGCCTGGCACAAAACCGACAGCGAGACCTGGCGCATCGAGCTTGCGGGCGCCACGGCCGTCACCATTGATTACCGGGTCTACCTCAACACCCTGCAAAATAACGTCGGCCAGTATGACGATCGCCACGCCTTCATCGCCGGCCCCGCTACCTGGATGTATTTTGTCGGCGGCAAGGAACGCTCCATCGAACTCTCCATTGACGTTCCCTCTGGCTGGAAAGTCGCCACCGGCATGGAGCACACCTCTGACCACACGTTCCGCGCCGAAAATTACGACTGGTTCGCCGACGCTCCCCTGGAAATCTCCGACTTCATCGAAAAAGATTTTGTGGTCCTCGGCAGCACCTATCACGTCATCTTCCACGACGTGATGGGCGGCAAGGACACGGCGCAATTCATCACTGACCTTCAAAAGATCGTGAGCACCATCGTTCCCATCTTCCAGCCTGTGGCAGGCAGCGGCGCGCAAGCCGCCCCGTTCAAGGACTACTATTTCCTGTTCCACGTCTGGCCCAAGTCCGGCGGTGGGCTCGAGCATCTGAATTCCACGCAGATCAATTTCTCAAGGGACATGGACAACACCGAGCCGGTTCCCGGGCGCGGCACGCAATACACCAGCAAGCTTTTCGTCTCATCCCACGAATTTTTCCATGCCTGGAACGTCAAGCGCCTTCGGCCTCGCCCGCTTGGCCCCTTCGACTATTCGCAGATGGTCCACACTCCTTCGCTCTGGATTTCCGAGGGGCTCACCAGCTACTACGGTTCTCTCGCGCTTGCTCGCGCCGGACTCATCAAACCGCAAGAATATCTCGACGGCATCGCCCGGCTCATCACGGACTACGAAAAGTTGCCCGGCCGCAGCGAGCGCAGCATCGAGGACACCAGTTGGGACACCTGGTTCTTCGGCCTCAGATCCATCAGCCAGGACAACAATCTTTCCAACACTTCGTATTCCTACTACAACGGCGGCCAGATCATGGGCCACATTCTGGACTTCGCCATTCGCCAGGACACTAACAACCAGAAATCGCTTGATGACTGGATGCGCCTGCTCTACTCCCGCTACGCGCTGCCCAAGCCCGGCTTTGAACCGGATGACGCTGTGCACGCCGCTTCGGAAATCGCCGGTCAGGACGTGAGCGACATCTTCCGCCGCTACATCAGCGGCAAAGAAACCATTCCGTACGAAACCTACTTCACCTACGCGGGCATCTCCGTCGAGAAGAAACTCGATTCCTCGAAATCCTGGGCGGGCCTCACGTTAAACAAGCAGGACAATGGCACCACCACGATCAGGAACATCACTCCCGGCAGCCCCGCCGAATCCGCAGGCCTCGATAAAGACGACAGTATCGTCGCCCTCGATGGCCACGCCATCACCCCCACCGACGATGTCGAGGCTTTGGTCGCCGCGTATAAGCCCGGTGTCACCGTGCGCGTGCTCGTCCAGCGACTCGGCCAAATGCGCGAATTCCCGCTCGCGCTCGCGCCCAACCCCTACTACACCTACACACTAAAGCCGGTGGAGCATCCCACGCCACAGCAGCAGGCCATTTACAATAGTTGGCTAGGGATCAAATAACGAATCCCCTCTGATCCGCCTGATGACTTATGCGCGGGCATCGGCAATTCCGTTTGCCTGGAATTGCCGCAGATTGCTATTTCGCCGCACTAGCCCCTTCGTACAGTATCGCGGCGCTGCCTGCCTCTTTATCATTTATCTATGTGGCGCAAACATACTTGCAGTTCTCTTAGAATCTTCTGTCCACTTGGAATCCTGTGTCTGGCCCTCATCGCAAGTTCCTGCGGACACAGCGAAGAACCCAAACCCCCAGTCACAATGGACGTAGTCATGAAAACGATTCGCGATTACGGCCGCGATCATAATTTCTTATTGTCTCCTGGCACTTCCGCAAAGCCAGACGAGCCCGACAATCTATACAGCGCCCACATCAGTACGCTGCTGGCGCAAGAGGATTTTGCCCAACTCGAAAAAATCGCGCAGCAGGATCGCATTGAAAAAGGCCGGCTCCTGGGTGGCATCTGGAAAATACTTGCATTCTACGACGGCACCGGAATGCCGGTCTTTGCTGGCCAGCCCAAGGATTCGGACTATGACCAGCAAATTGCCAAACTGAAGAAATGGATCGCGGCCTGTCCGGATTCCGCGACAGCGCACATTTCCCTTGCTTATCTCTATCTGAACTATGCAAGCTTCGCTCGTGGTACGGGCTTTGCCGACAATGTGTCCAATGCTCAATGGGACCTGTTCAACAGCCGCGTCGCTCAGGCCAAAACACTTCTTCTTCAAGCCGCCACACTCAAGGACAAGGATCCCTTCTGGTACCAGGCCATGCTACTCGTCGCTTTGCACGAAGGTTGGGACAAAGCCCAGGCCCGCGAATTATTCGATCAAGCTAGTGCCTTTGAGCCAGGCTTCTACCATTACTATCGTCAATATGCTTGGTACCTAATGCCTCAATGGTATGGCCAGCCCGGCGATGTTCAGGCTTTCGGCGAGGAAATCCTAAAACGGATTCCCGAGCCCGATGGCTCCATGCTCTACTTCCAAATCATGAGCACTCTCGCCTGTTATTGCGAGGGAGCCATGCACGATCTTCCGCATGCCAACTATCCCGTGCTCCGCCAAGGTTATGGCAATATCAAGCGCTTCTACGGCACCTCAAACCTGAACGCTAATCGCTTTGCCTTTATGGCCACTACGTTCAAGGACCAGCCATCGGCTCGGGAAGCTTTCACTGCTATCGATTCGATGGACTCCGGAATCTGGTATGAAGAAAGCGTATTCAACAGCTCGCGCGCCTGGGCTACTGCCCCGTAGTGATGATTTCCTTCCGTCTGCCGCCCAGATCGAAAGGTATTAGCAAGTGTCTAGCTCCCGCTCTCACTTCGGCTTAATGTTCTGATTCACGCGAAACAGGTTCGCCGGGTCGTAGCGCTTCTTGATCTTCGCCAGTCGGTCGTAATTCTTGCCGTACGTCGCCCGGATGCGCTCTTCACCCTCGTCCATCATGAAGTTGATGTACGCGCCGCCGGCGGAGAAGGGATGGAGCGCGCTCCAATACTCCTTCGCCCAAGTGGAGATTTTTTCCTTGTTCGCGGGGTCTGGGTCAACGCCTACGATCACGGAGGCCCACGTCGCGTCTCGATAACACCAGGGCGTTGCGCTGTTTTTGACGCGGCCCGCCGCGCCGTTGATCGGGTACAGGTGCATGGTGGATTGCATCGAGGGCAACCTGGCTGCGTGCTTCAGATGCAGCGCGATGGCTTCGTCTGGGAGCGTGCGCACGAAATCGGCCTTCCAATACCACTGCAGGCCCGTCGGATAGAGGCCGTCGAACAAACTTTGCAGTACCGGATGCGGAATCGGGCCCACCAAGTCGAGAGCCGGGGCCTTGTAAGCTCGGATCGGCTTGAAGACCTTCTCTGCCTTCTTGATTGGTCCGGTATAGCACCACACGATGCCGCACATCTTCTTGTTGTGCAGATGCGCGGGGAACGGCGGCCCCGGTGGCACGGTGATGAAAGCAAAGAACCCATAGAAGTCATCGGGCGCCTTCGCGATGAAGCTGCGATACCAGCGCATCATCTCCGCCGCGTCTTCCATCGGCCACAGCATCGGTCCGCCATAATCGGTGTGCACGGGTCGCGCCCTGAACAGAAACGACGTCACGACACCGAAGTTGCCGCCCCCGCCGCGCACCGCCCAGAACAGGTCGGCATTTTCCTTGGCGCTGGCGGTGACGACGCGCCCATCGGCCAGCACCATCTCAACGGCCAGCAGATTGTCGATCGTCAAGCCGTACCGCGTCGTCAAGTAGCCGATCCCGCCCCCCAACGTCAGTCCGGCCACGCCGGTGGTTGAGATAATACCCGCGGGAACCGCAAGACCGAACGCGTGCGTGGCGTGGTCCATGTCGCGCCACAGCGCGCCGCCTCCGGCCAACACCGTCTTCTTCTTTGGATCCACGCGAACATAATTCATCGGCGAGAGATCGATCACCAGTCCGTCATCGCACACGCCCAGCCCGCCCGCGTTGTGACCGCCGCCGCGAATGGCCACCAGCAACTTTTGCTCGCGGCCAAATTTCACCGCGGCCATGACGTCGGCCACATCCGCGCAGCGCGCAATCAGTCGCGGGCGGCGGTCAATCATCGCGTTGTACACCTTGCGAGCCGAGTCGTAACTCGGATCGCCGGGCTCGATCAGCCCTCCGCGCAAGCTGGCCTTGAAAGCTGCAATCGTGGCTTCGTTCAGCATGGTTACCTCGCTTTGCGAAAGTTTGACTTGTCAACTCCGGTTGGGTTTATTGCGACAGTACGGGGCGTCATCGGGCAAACCGTACGTCATCCGCCCATAAAGCCAGAAGCCCCGAATTGGGCCCATAGTCCGCACATCCTACGCTTCTCCTGCCCTGGACACAACGAATTTTCACACGGCAAGCCTCGGGGAGATCGAGCCAAATGCCTTGCAGGGTTCTACTCGGGAAGTAACGCACTATGGGTTTATTCGTTGAAGAGGCGAGGCTGTGCCGCTGCCGCCGCCGCGGCTGCCGCGGGCTTGCGCCGTGCAATTCCCACCACGCCGAGCACGGTCAATTCCGCCAACGCCGAGCGCGGCACATAAATCCGATCCGTATTGGAATTGAAGTCCGGCGGCGTCAGGTGTACGCCGTTTTCGAGGAGCGACAGCAAGTCGTTGGGTATCACGCCCTCAAGGATCTGGTCGTCGCGAAAGCGTAGCTTCACCCACAACCCGTCCAGTTTCGGCCGGCTCAGAAACGATTTGCGCTCCGGCTCAAACTCTTCCGCCAAATCGCGTACAAAATAGACAGCGCGCACTTTATCTAGAGCAATCTCCTCATGCTCGCCGTCAGGCGTCAACAAATCCAGCGCCTCTGCCGCAGCCAGCCGCGTAGGGTTCAGGAACCCGCGAATGGTCTTGCGGTCGAGGAGTTCAATCACCACTTTTTTGTGGGTCGTGGTTGGGGCGCGCTGTTTCAAACCGAATTTTTCCGTTTCTGGCACGAAACCATTGCAGAAATGTTGAGGTTATGTTAAGTTAAACACGTTTTTCCTGTCAACTCATTGTTTTGATTGGGTTTAGGTCCTGAGAGCCAGCCCTTGTCCGAGAAAAAAGAGATTCTGAAGTCGGCCTCCATCATATCGTTGGTTACGATTGTAAGCCGTGTCCTCGGCTATGTCCGCGACCAACGCATCACCCTCCTCTTGGGCACCACCCTCAGCGCCGACTCCTTCGTCCTGGCCTACCGTATCCCCAATCTTTTCAGACGCTTGGTCGGTGAAGGCACCGTCGCCGCCTCCTTCGTTCCCGTTTTCACCACCTACATGCGCGAGCGCTCCAAGGAAGAGCTTTGGGAGTTCGCCAACAAGCTTTTCTGGACCCTGGCCCTCGTTCTCGCCGTCATCACCGTGCTCGGCGTCATCTTTTCCCGCCAGGTGATCGCACCGTTTTCCACCTCTGGCTGGAACGAAGCCATCGCCTTGAACCGCATCATCTTTCCCTATCTCTTTTTCGTGGGGCTCGCCGCCCTCGGCATGGGCATCCTCAACTGCTTCCAGCATTTCGCTCTGCCGGCTTCCACCACCGTCCTGCTGAACTTGTCCATCATCGCATTTTCTACCGCCGTGGTTTGGCGCTATTTCCAGAGCCCGGCCGTCTCTTTAGCAGTGGGTGTGCTGGTCGGGGGCGCGCTGCAGTTCTTAATCCTGGTGCCGCAAATGGTCCGCCGTGGCATGCGCTTCGATTTCGGCATTTCTTTTTCGCATCCCGGAATTCGCAGCGTGGCCCGCGTAATATTTCCGCGCTTTTTCGGCCTGGGCATCTCGCAAATTAATTTCTTCGTGGACACCTACTTCGCCAAAGCAGCGCGCATGCCGCGCGGCAGCCTCACCGCCCTGTACGTTGCCGACCGCGTCATGGAGCTCGTGCTCGGCGGCTATGCCATCGCCGTGGCCACCGCGATTCTCCCCATGATGGCCCACCAAGCCGCCGCCAACAACTACGACGGCCTGAAGAAAACGCTCACCTTCGCTGTGCGCATCGTCGCCTACATTACCGTGCCCGCCGCCATGGGCCTGATGATTTTGCGCGAGCCCATCATCCGCGTGCTCTTCCAGCACGGCCAATTCGTCGCCGAATCCACGCGCCTCACCGCGCGCCCCTTGCTGTATTACGCCGTCGGCTTGCCCGCCTTGGCCTGCGTGAAACTCATCGTGCCCGCCTTTTACTCCGCGCGGGATACCAAGACGCCCGTGATCGTCGCCTTGATCTCGTTCTTTCTGAACATCGTCCTGAACATTATTTTTCTGGAATTCCTCTTCCGCCGCTTCCAAAATGGCGGTCCGGCTCTGGCCACCGCGCTTGCCACTTTTTTCGACTTCTTCACCCTCTTCATCATTTTCCGCCTGCGCTATGGCCCCTTGGGCATGTTTGAGATTTTCCGTTCCATCGGCAAGATCTCGCTGTGCTCCGCGATCATGGGCGCGGGCTGCCTGATCGCCAATCATTACGCGAAGAACGCGCTCCAGGGCGCTTTTTCCCTGCAACTGGCGGTGTTCACGGCAATGATCCTGGGCGCGACGGTGCTCTACCTTGGTCTGACCTGGATTTTCCGCTGCCCGGAAGTTGAAGAGGTCTACGGTATTGCCATGCGGCGGCCCGGAGCCGCGGAAGGTTTGGCAGGTTCATAATGGAAATTGCCACGGCAATTGCTTCGTTTTTGACGCACGTCAGGGTGGAGAAGGGCCTGTCGCCCAACACGGTTTCTGCGTACCGGCGCGACCTGCTCAAGTTCGACGAGTTCGCCAAAAAGAGAAAACTCACCCTGGAAGCTATTTCGCGCGACGACCTGGTGGATTTCCTCGCCAGCCTTTACCGCCAGAAGCTGGAGAGCCGCACCGTGGCTCGCCACCTCGTCACCATGCGCAATTTCTTTCGCTTTACCCTGGTGCAGGAATTGCGCACCGAGGATCCTTGCCTGAACCTGGAATCGCCCAAGATTCGCCGTTCTCTCCCCGGCTACCTGCGCCTGGAAGAGGTCGAGAAATTACTCTCTCAGCCCGATGAGAAGCAGCCGGCGGGACTGCGAGACCGCGCCATGCTCGAGGTGCTGTACTCTACCGGCTTGCGCGTTTCCGAATTGGTTGGCCTCCGCGTGATGGACATGGACCGTGCCGCGGGCTGTGTGCGCTGCATCGGCAAGGGTAATAAAGAACGCATCGTGCCCATCGGCAAAAAGGCCATTGCCCTGGTGGACCGCTACCTGCGCGACGCGCGTCCCAAACTGATTCGGGAAGGGAAGCAGGCCAACCCCACCGCCTTGTTCATGAATCGCCGTGGCGGGCCGCTCAGCCGCGTCGGCGTCTGGAAAATTCTGTCTGCCTATGGCAGGCAAGCGGGCATGCGCAAGGGGTTGACCCCGCACATGCTGCGCCACAGTTTTGCAACGCATCTGCTGGAACGCGGCGCGGATTTGCGCTCCGTCCAGTTGATGTTGGGCCATTCCGATATATCCACGACGCAAATCTATACCCACGTCGTGGAGGAGCGGCTCAAGCAGATTTACAAGGCACATCACCCGCGCGCTTAGCGCGTGGGCGGCAATACATCGCGGGTGCGGCAGCCCTCCGGGCCTGACCACCTGAAGCGGAAGGAGCGCAATGCCAGACTACATGTTCTTGCTGGAAAGCCGGCTTTCTCCCGAACAACGCGCCGCCATGCTGCGTGTGCAGGAGCTGGCCTCGGCCATGGGCTTCAATGTGTATCTTACCGGCGGCACGGTGCGTGACCTCATCACCGGGGCCACGCTGCGCGATCTCGATTTCACCGTGGAGGGCAATCCTTCCAGGATGGCGCGCGAACTCGAGAAGGGCGGCGCCAAAGTCCTTTCCGAGGACGAAAAGCTGCGCCAGGTGGAGATTCTTTTTGGTGGCGATTATGAAGGCAGCATCTCCGCCGCCCGCGACGATCACTACGTCCGCCCCGGCACGCGTCCCGAAATCCGCTGGTCCACCATCATGGAGGATCTCCGTCGCCGTGATTTTTCCTTGAACGCCATCGCCATCTCTCTGAATCCCGCTTCACGCGGCTTGTTGCTCGATCCTACCAACGGCCTCTCTGACATCGAGCATGGCGAAGTCCGCGCACTTACCATTCACAGCTTCACCAATCAGCCAGTGCGGCTCCTTCGTGCTTTGCGGATCGCCGCGCGTATGGGCTACAAGCTCGAATCGCGCACCCAGGAATGGTTCAATCTCGCCATCGAGCGCGAACTCCATCACACCATCACCCCCGAAGATGCCGGCGATGAATTGCGCGCGCTGGCCAAGGAAGAGCGTCCCCACCTCACCCTAAAAGAGTGGGAAGGGAACAAGTTGCTGGACCGCGTGCACCCGCTGCTGGCCAAAAAGCATCCCGATTACGAGGCCATCAATCGCGTCATCAAGGTGCGCGACGACCTCTTCATGGCCGGTTTCCGCCCGCGTCTGGCTACGCCCATGATGCTTGCGATACTTGGGCGCTTGAAAGACCGCGAAGTCAGCCACGTGCTCTCAAAGCTGGGCTTCCGTTCCGCTGAAATCGATGTGATTGAAAATTTTCCCGAAAAGGCCCACGAGATTCAGAAGGACCTTGCGGGCAAAAAGACGAAAACGCCCATCGATGCGTATCGCTATATCGAAAAAATTTCCATGGAGTACGTTGCCTATCTGCTTGCTGAATCGAATAACTCCACCGCGGTCTCCAAGTTGAAGGCCTTCTTGCACAAATGGCGGCCCATCCGCCTGGCTCTGCCCGTTGTTAGCAACGAACTGGAAGCGCTGGGGATGCCCCGCGGGCCGAAGTTCGATCACGTGGTCCAGGAAGTGTTTGCCGCGCAATTGAACGGCCGCGGCAAGACCCCCGAAGAGCGCGTGAAAATGTTGCGCAAGCTTTCCGGCATCAAGGAAGCGCCCAAGAAAAAAGAAAAGGAAAAGAAGCCGGCCAAGGCTGGCGAAAAGGCGGCTGCTTCTGGAGGCGGGCCGGCGAAACACGCTGGAGCAGATAAGGGCGCCACCAAGGCCAGGCTCATGGCCTCCCAAAAAGCCGCCAACGCGCGAAAATCCAAAGCCAAGAAGTAGTTGCGCAGCATCAGGCGCGTGCGCGCAGCGGAAGCTGCTTTTCCGCACATTATGCACTACCCAAAACCTGTCATTCCGACCGGAGGGACGGCGCTTTTTGCCGTCCCGGAGTGGAGGAATCCCTCTACAACTTCGGATTTCAGGATCAATGGTCCGTCGGCTCGCGGAATCGCTTGTTGTCGCGCAGCCTGGTAAATGCGTTGAGCATTCCCGTCACTTTCATGGTGAAGCTCTTCTGGCTCTCTCCGCCGTCCACACTTTCGACCCTCAGCACAATCGTGAACTCGCCCGCATGCGTGTAGGCGTGTTCAACGATGCAGCCCTGCGCGGACACTCCGTCTCCGAAGTCCCAGGAATATTCCACCACGGGCACACTGCCCGAGTCCGCATCTCCCGACACACGGAATGTCTCGCCGGCTTTCGTGCTCGCGGGCACTTCCGCGCGAATCACCGGCGCGGTCTCCGGAACGCTCTGATCGATGAGCTTAATCACTCTCACGGATTCTGGTGCCTGATCCGCGATCTGCACGCTGCCGTTGCCAATGGTCAGCGAAGCGCCCGCGTTGAATACGTCGGTAGCGGAAAACGCATGCTCCGCCGGTAATCCAAGATCAGCAAGCCGCAGCGTGTGCGAACGCGGACTTTTTGTCCAATTGAAAACCGTGAGGATGGCTTGGCGCGGGCCTTCCTGCAGCAGAAAGATACTGGGCTGTTCATCTTCCGGCTCATAGCTCATCAAATCGATTGGCGTAGAAGCGTGGCCCCATTTGGCCATCCGCAGCAAGTCCTTGTTTTCAATTAACGCCAACCGGTCCTTCTCAGTCGCGAACATCGTCATGTCGTCGCCAATCTCGAACATGCCGCCAGCAACTCCCGCCAGCGCAATCGACGCCTGAGCCGCTGCCAGCGGTAGTGTCGTGGGAAGTTCCTGGAAATCGCCGAAGCTCTCGCTTGTCGTATTAAACGCGTCCGGATCGTTCACGAAAAAATTGCGATCCATGCAAAACCGCGCCGCAATGCCCGTACCGGCGGTCTTCGTTCCTGCAAAGGAATGTGCCGTGTCCGTGGCCACTCTGCCCGTTTCCGTGAATCCCACCGCATTCAACATAGGGCTTCCGTCCTTGTCCAAGATCACGTCTTCGCCCACGCTGTCTCGAATAATCTGCAAGCCGATCCTCTGCGCCTCCAACGCGGTTGTATTTGGCCAGTAGCGGTAGCCTTCAATTGCCGTCGTATCCATGAAATCCAGCTTGATGAAGCGCACTCCCCATTCGCGCACCAGCGTCTTGTACGTCTGCCGCAGATACTCCTGCGCGCCGGGATGTGTCGTGTCCAAGGCGAACAAGGTGTCAACGTTCTGCTCCCAGACGTCTCCCAGCGGTATGGGATTGCCCTTGGCATCGTGCACCAGCCACTCCTTGTGCATTTCGTACGCCCACGCCCGGCTGGTCACCTCGAATGGCGCAGTCCACACGCCCAGCGTAAGCCCGTCGCCAACGATCCTGTGGCCGACATAGCGTAGCCCACTGGGAAACTGGGCTGCATTTGTCGTCGTAAATTCTCCGCGAGCGTACTGGTAACCCTCGTCAATCTGGAAAAACTGATAGCCCAGCGACTTCAAGTGCTGCGCCTGCCAATCCGCATTCGCCAGCGTCTCGCCCTCGTTGATCGCGCCATAAAAAGCCGTCCAGCTCCACCAACCGATCGGCGTCTGTTTCGGCAGGCGTGGATGGTGCAGCAGGCGAATCGCCTCGCCATACGCCAGCAACTCTGCGTGATAATCCGGCCCAGTCGCGAAAAGCAGCCGCTCGGCAGCCAACCCCTCTCCAGGCTTCACCGGCAGGCTCAGTTCAACCTGTGCATCCGGAGCGGCATTCTTCAAATTGAAGTCCTTCTGGATTTCCGTCGTCCCCGTGGAATCCACGGTGTAGGACGTCACTTTGGTTTGCTCTCCGCTACCTTCGCTCTGCAAACGCAACACCGTCAAAAACTTCTCCGAACTCAGTGCGCCCAGAAACAAGCTCTGCTTGCTCGCCCGATTGTAAATCAATTGGCTGCCAACTCCGCGATGCAGGCCCTCCGGCGCCTTCCCCAGATCGTAGATCTTCATGTCCGGCCAATCTTCGCTGAAACTGTCGGAAAGCACGCGTTCCGACGCAGGCGCACCGCCAAGATCAATCAGCGAATTGCCGGTCGCCTCCACGCTCCGAATCGCTTGCACGGTCACCTCTTTTGTCCCCGCGTTTCGCACCTTGACGGTCACCGCGCCATAGGGCCGCTGTTCGTACAACTGCACCACGAGAACCAAATCCGGTTGGCCAGCTCTCCCCGAGCAGGTCAGCGTGATTTGACTCCCAGACCCCAGCGCATCGTTGAACGTAGATTCGACAGCTTCACGTCGCGGGTAATCGTTGGCCTTCAGCCACCGCCCATCAACTCGCGCCGCCACGCCACTCGTCAACACCACTCGCTCGCCGCGCCTCGCAATCTGATACGAGCCGCCCTTCGCATCAATCTTCACGGACAGCGTCGCGTTCGTTAATTCCTGTGCCTCGGCAGGCAGGATTCCCAGCAATGCCCCCGCCATAAGCATTCCCGTTACTTGCAACATCGCTGGCAACAGGTCCGTTCGCAGTGCCACACTGCCTCTCAAATTGCGCATGGTTTTCCTCACTCAAGAAATGAGCACTTCTTCGTAAGGCGAGTATACATTCTGGCGAACTAGTTTCGTGGAATTCGCATGATTCGCGATTTGCCTCTTCACCCTGTGGGAAACGCGACAATCCCGTTCGCATTTCCTCCCCCGCCGATTTACAATCGTCTTCCATGGGCAATCCGCAGTTTGTTCACTTGCATCTCCACACAGATTTCAGCCTGCTGGATGGCGCTTGCGATATCTCCGAGCTTCTTGACGAAGCCTCTCGCCAGAAAATGCCGGCCGTGGCCGTCACCGACCATGGCAACCTCTTTGCCGCCGCCAATTTCTTCAATGAAGCCAGCAAGCGCGATGTGAAGCCCATCATCGGTTGCGAAGTGTATGTCGCCAAAGGTAGCCGCCACGACCGCGGCGAAAAGGCTGGTCCTCCCAATGGCGGCGTCAATGGCGAGCGCGGCGAAATGGAGCCCGGCACTCGGGGCAGCAATCACCTGGTGCTCCTCTGCGAGGACCTCGAGGGCTACCACAACCTCATCAAGCTCGTCTCCGCCGGATTCCTCGAAGGCTTCTACTACAAGCCGCGCATTGATTACGATCTCCTCGCCAAGCATAGCAGGGGACTCATCGCTCTCTCCGCCTGCCTGCGCGGCCCGGTCACGGAATGTGTTGTCGAGGGAAAGTTCGACCTGGCCCGCGATAATGCCTACAAGCTCCGTGACATTTTCGGGAAAGGGAACTTCTTCCTGGAAATTCAAGATCAGGACCTGCCGATCGAAAAGGGCGTCAATCGCGACCTGATTCGCCTGTCGAAAGAAACCGGCATTCCGCTGGTGGCCACGAACGATTGCCACTATCTGCACCATGAAGATGCGCACGCTCAAGAAGTGCTGCTCTGCATCCAGACCGGCAAAACCATGAGCGACACGCATCGCATGAAATTTGCCACCGACCAGTTCTATTTCAAGACTGCCGCGGAGATGGCTCAGGTTTTCCGCGAAGTCCCCGACGCCCTCAGCCGCACCCTGGATATCGCTGCGCGCTGCAACGTCAAGATTGATCGCATCCCCAACGCGCTTCCCGAATTTAAGGTTCCCGAAGGCCACACACCCGGCAGCTATTTTGAAAAAATGGCCCGCGAAGGTTTTGCCCAGCGCGTGCCTTTCTTGGAACGGCTGGCGCAACAGGGAGCTTTGCGCAATCCCCTCGCCGAGTACGAGCGCCGCCTCTCCTCCGAAATCGAAATGATCAAGAAGATGCACTACGAGGGCTACTTCCTGATCGTCTGGGATTTCATTCATTACGCCAAAGCCCAGGAGGTTCCCGTAGGCCCCGGCCGGGGCTCCGCTGCGGGCAGCCTGGTCAGCTATGCGCTGCGCATCACCGATGTGGATCCGCTGCAGTACAACCTGCTCTTTGAGCGTTTCCTGAATCCCGAGCGCGTCTCCATGCCCGATATTGACATCGATTTCTGCATGCGGCGCCGCGGCGAATTGATCGAATACGTCACCCACAAATACGGCCGCGAAAATGTTTCGCAGATCATCACTTTCGGTACCATGGCCGCCAAAGCCGCCATCAAGGACGTCGGCCGCGCGATGGACATTCCCTACGGCGAAGTGGATCGCCTGGCAAAGCTCGTCCCAGCCACTCTTGGAATCGAGTTGCAAACCGCGCTCGAGGAATCGCCGCAACTCAAAGCCGCCATCCAGAGCGACGAAAAGCTGGGCGACCTGATGAAAGTGGCGTTGCGTCTGGAAGGCCTGGCGCGCCACGCCTCCACGCACGCTGCCGGGGTAGTTATTTCGCCGCAGCCGCTCACCGAGCTTGTTCCTGTTTACAAGACCAACCGCGACGAAATCACCACGCAGTACGACATGAACGCCCTCGAGCGCATCGGCCTCCTCAAAATGGATTTCCTCGGCCTCACCACGCTCACCGTCCTGCACGACGCCGTCAAAATGGTCCAGCAGAATCGCGGCATCAAAATTGAACTCGACGACCTCACCCTCGACGACGAAGCCACCTACAAGCTTTTCTCACGCGGCGACACCACCGCCATCTTCCAGTTTGAATCTCACGGCATGCGCGACATCCTCCGCCGCTATCACCCCACGCGCATCGAGGACCTCACCGCTCTCAACGCCCTCTACCGCCCAGGCCCCATCCAGGGCGGCATGATTGATGACTTCATCAATCGCAAGCAGGGCAAAACAAAAGTCAGCTACGAACTCCCGCAACTCAAGGACATCCTCGACGAAACCTACGGCGTCATCCTCTACCAGGAACAGGTGATGCAGATTGCCAACTGCCTGGCGAGTTTTTCTCTCGGCGAAGCCGACATTCTCCGCCGCGCCATGGGCAAAAAGAAAAAGGAGGAGATGGCGGCACAACGCGCCAAATTCCTGGCCGGTTGCGAGAAAAACAAAATTCCTGAACGAAAGGCCGTCCGCATCTTCGACCTGATGGAAGAGTTCGCGGGTTACGGCTTCAACAAATCGCATTCCTGCGCCTACGCGTTGCTTGCATACCAGACCGCGTTCCTGAAGACCCACTATCCCGTGGAATTCATGGCCGCGCTTCTCACCTCCGAAACCGGCAACACGGAAAAAGTCGTGAAGTACATCAACGAAGCGCGCGGCATGGGCATCTCCATCCTCCCGCCGGACGTGAACGAGAGCGATCTCTATTTCACCCCTGTGGGCGATTCCATCCGCTTCGGTCTAGCCGCCATCAAAAATGTTGGCGAGAACACCGCCAAGGCCATCCGCGAATCGCGGCTAGGCCAGGGTGAGTTCAAGTCTCTCTACGATTTCTGCGAACGCATCGAACCCCGCTTTTTGAATAAGCGCGTCTTTGAAAGCCTCATCAAGTCCGGTGCCATGGATTCGCTTGGGCCGCGGGAGCCCATGCTTGCCTCCGTGGACGACGCCGTTGCCGCGTTGCAGCGTGCCGCGCGCACCCGGGAATCCGGCCAGCACGGTTTGTTTTTCGGCGGGGGCGCCACGGAGACGAAAGTCCATTTTGAATTGCGCGAAGCGGCTCCTTGGAGCGAGGAAGAGCGTCTCGCCAGCGAATACGCCATGCTCGGCTTCTACGTTTCCGGCCACCCGCTGGAAAAATATGTCGCGCGCCTGAAGGAGCTGGGTATTCTCACGCTGGAAGAAGTCGAAGGCCAGCGCAATGGCAAGGAAATCACCGTCGCGGGGCTCATCGTCGGCACGCGCCCCATGCGCTCCAGGAAAGGCGCGCGCTGGGCGATTTACACTCTCCAAGACATGACCGGCGTGCAGGAACTTCTAGCCTTCCCCGAAAGCTTCGCGCGCCTGGAAAGTATATTGAAGCCCGGCGTGCCGCTTCTCTTGAAGGCCCGCGTTCAGATTGAAGAAGCAGGCACGCGCCTCTCGCTGCAGGAAGCGCGCCTGGTGACATCCATCGCCGAGCGGCCCGCTTCCGAATTCCGCGTTCGCCTGGATCTTGCGCGCCTTGATGAAGGCACCCTCGAGCAGCTCGATAACCTGTTTGCAAGTACGCCCGGGCCAAGTACAGTAGTGTTTGAGCTGTGCTCTCCCGACGGGAAGATCGCGCTATTGCAGTCGCAAAAGAAGATTCGCATCCAGCAGGAACTTATTGACGCCGTGCGCCATATTTGTGGCCAGCAGGCGATTCAGATGGTGGCGTAATGTGCGCAGCGCATAAAGAGAAAAAAGCCGTAACCACAATCGAACGCCAGCGCGAAATCGAGCGCCTGGAAAAAGACGTCGAGGAGTTGCGGCGTCTGGCGGCCAGCGATGAAGGCGAAGCCGAAGTCGAGCGCCTGAAACAGCAGGTTCTGGAGCTCCGCCGCGAGTTCTATTCCCACATGGGCCCGTGGCAGCGCGCGCAAATCGCCCGCCATCCGCAGCGGCCCTATACGCTGGACTGGATCAACCTTTTGATTACCGATTTCATCGAGATTCACGGCGATCGCGGCTTTTGGGACGACAAGGCCATCATCACCGGCATGGGGAAGTTCCGCGGCCGCCCCGTTGCTGTCATCGGCCATCAGAAAGGCCGCGACACCAAGCAGCGCGTCATGCGCAATTTTGGACAGCCCAAGCCCGAAGGCTACCGCAAAGCTCTTCGCGTCATGCAGCTCGCCGCGAAATTCGGCCGCCCCGTGCTCACTTTCATTGACACGCCCGGCGCTTATCCCGGGATTGATGCCGAGGAGCGCGGCCAGGGTGAAGCCATCGCGCGCAACTTGCGGGAGATGGCGCGCCTGCCCGTGCCCATCATCGTCACCGTCACCGGCGAAGGCGGTTCCGGCGGGGCGCTGGCCGTGGCCGTCGGTGATCGCGTGAACATCTTGGAGAATGGCTTTTACTCCGTGATTTCGCCCGAAGGCTGCGCTTCCATCGTCTGGCGCGATTCCACCAAAGCGGAAACCGCGGCCATCGCCATGAAGATCATGGCCAACGACCTGCGCGAATTGGGCATCATTGACGAGATCATTCCCGAACCCGACGGCGGCGCCCACAACGATCACGAAGCCGCCGCCAAACTCTTCGCCGAAGTCCTCGATAAGCAGCTTCTCGTGCTCACCAATCAAACCGCCAAGCAACTCGTACAGGCGCGCTACGAAAAGTTCCGCCGCATGTGCCAGTTCTTCGACATCCTCCGCTAGCACATGTAGCGCAGGGAGAGTCTTCGAGCCCTGCGGTTTTTTCTTGGGTTTGCGGCGGCATCCTGCCACGAGCCCTGCGGCCTTTCTCTCGGGTTCCTCTTGTTCGTGTAGGGCCGCCTTCTGAGGCGCGTCGTTTGCGCCCCGGATGATGTTGCGGGGCGGGCGCTTTTCTCTAGGGTTTGTAGTGGCCGGTCTTTAGACCGGTTCTTGGGTTTTGTGGCACAGTCACTCCTGACCTTGCTCTTGAGTTCCTCTTGCTCTTTTTGTCATTCCGACCGGAGCAGCTCGACTCTTTTCCTCCGCGCCGCACTTTGGCGCGTCGGGCTGCGGAGCGGAGGAATCTCTCCTCGATTTCAACCGGCGAAAGGTGCAAGCCTGCATCTCTCCGCGCGTGTCCAGCGAAGTCATCCATCGCCGTACCCACCCCCGTACCACATTAGCCACGCGCCACCCATCCCATCGTTGTTCACACCCATTCCCCGCACTAACCTGATAAGGCATCGTGCGAACCAGGGGCTCGGGGAAATCTGCGCCGTGCCGCCACACGCTGTACATGGAGAGCAGGGCACAATCATGTCGGAACCTTTCCGTCCTTACGAAAAACTGGTCGAAATCACCATCATGGGGAAGAAGTTCCAGGTTCCCGAGCGCAATTCGTTGCTGCGCTGCTTCCAGTTCATCAGCCCCGAAACCATTCCCTACGGCCGCTTCTGTTGGAATCAGGATTGCCAGTATTGCCGCGTCATGTGCCAACTGCCCGATGACGACGAGCCCCGCGAAATGCTCTCCTGCAAATTCATCGTGATGCCCGGCATGGAAATCACCGACCTCAGCCAGGAACTAAAGTGGTGCCTCCGCTCCAAGCTCCCCTCCGCCTCCGCCGCCGTCTCCAAGTAAGCGCGCCTTCAATCCCCCATCGAAGCACGCCCTCTTCGCGCGTACAGCTTCCTCTCCCACCGACTCCACTCTGTTCTCTGGCTGTCCTCCCGTCCATTTGCGCCGCCTCTCGATTTGGTCTAGGCTCCTCAAAGATCATGTCACCCACAATTTCGCTCCCGTGCGATGGCTGCGGCCAATCCGCCTCTCCCGAGCACCTCACGCGCCGCTTGCAACGCCTCGAATGGACCACGCGCTACCGGCCCGTGCATATTCAAGCCCTCCTGCTCGGCGGCATCGCTCCTGCCCTCGACTCCGCCTTTCTCTATTCGCCTGAGGGTGCCTTCCAGGGCGAAGCGGCCACTCTGCTCGATGCCTTGCAAATCACCAGGGCAGGGAAGTCCGCGGACGCTGTTCTTACGGAGTTCCAGAAGCGCGGCCTGTTCCTCACCCATGTTCTGGAGTGTTCTTTGGAGCCAGGCGCGCCTCCCTCCGCCGCTCAGCAACTCCTCGAAAAACAACTCCCCGCCGTAATCGCCCGCATCCGTCGGTCGCTCCGGCCCAAGCGCGTCGTGCTGTTTTCCAGCGAACTGGCTCCTCTCGCTGGCAAGATCACAGAATCTGCCCTGGGATTCCCCGTTTTCACTGGTCCGCACGGGCCTTTTCCCCTGGATAGCCACCCAACATCCAGCCAGTTGGACGAGTTTCGTCGCACGCTACCTGCAGGGAGTTCGGCATGACCAATAAGATCTTTGTGACGGACATCACTGCGGAAAGTGACGGGTTAACTGAAACTGTGACTGCGTCGCACATTCTGTTGATTATGGTAAGATTAGAGTCTGGTGGACCGCTTTTGAGGTGATTTGTGCAGAATCGGGCTAAATTTGGCGTTGGTATCGGCGTAATCGTCGTTTCCCTGGTTTTCCTGGCCTGGTTGGGCTACGGCGAGAGCAAGACCTACTACCACACCATCGCGGAATACCAGCAGCTTCAGGGTTCCGCGCGCAATCACCGTATGCGCCTGGCGGGTACGGTCGCTCCCGGCAGCATCCGTCACTCCACCGGTCGCACCGATTTCGTCTTGGAAGAGGAAGGCAAGACCCTTTCCGTCAGCTACATCGGCAGCGATCCGCTTCCCGACACTTTCGTTGACAAGTCTCAAGCTCTCGTCGAGGGCCGTCCAGGTTCCAACGGCCAGTTCGTTGCCGAACACGTCCAGGCCAAATGCGCTTCCAAGTACGAAGCCGCACCTGGCGGAGACAAGCCCACAACTTCCAGTTCGGCCCAGCAGAGCAGCATGTAACGCGACCAGCAGAAAAACCTACGGGGGAGAGGCGGAAGGCTTATGGATGTATTCGGTTCGTTTACACTTCTGCTCGCGTTTGTCTGTGCCGTCTACGCGTTCGTGGGGGGCATCGGCGCCATCATTACGCGGCACCCGTTGCTCGTCAAAAGCACGCGCCAGGCAGGCATCGCCACCTGTGTCCTGATCTTCATCGGCACTTTCAGCCTGGAATATCTGCTCTTCAGCGATAACTTCTCGCAAGCCTACGTCGTTTCTCACAGCAATCGCGATCTTTCCGCCTTCTACAAAGTCGCGGCGCTCTGGTCCGGCCAGGAAGGCTCGCTGCTCTTCTGGAGCTTCCTCCTCGCTGTCTATGTCATCTCCGTTCTAATCGCCTACCGCCATAAGAATGGCGAATTAATGCCTTATGTCGGCGTGGTTCTCGCCGGCGTACAGATTTTCTTCCTTACACTGAATAATTTCGTCGAAAGCCCCTTCAAGACTCTCGCCAATGTCAGTGCCAGCGGCGTGCTCGAGCCGTTCGTCCGCATGGATGGAAACGGCCTCAATCCGCTTCTGCAATATCCGGAAATGGTCATTCATCCGCCGAATCTCTATTCCGGCTACACCGGCTTCACCATTCCGTTTGCCTTCGCTCTCGCTGCACTGCTGGCCCGCTATCCCGGCGAAAAGTGGATTCACCTCACGCGTAAATGGACCATGATCGCCTGGTGCTTCCAGTCCATCGGCATTCTCCTTGGCGCGCACTGGGCCTATGCCGTTCTTGGTTGGGGCGGCTATTGGGGCTGGGATCCCGTCGAAAACGCTTCACTGCTCCCTTGGCTCACCGGCACTGCGTTTCTCCATTCCGTGATGATGCAGGAAAAGCGCGGCATGATGAAAGTTTGGAACGTCTGGCTCGTCTTCTGCACGTTTCTGCTCTGCATCCTGGGCACGTTCCTCACGCGCAGCGGCGTCGTCAGTTCCGTCCACGCCTTTGCCAACTCCCAGATCGGACCCTGGTTCGTCGGCTTCATGATTCTGACCCTGGTGGTCTGCTTTGTCGCCTATGTCTGGAACCGCGATTACTTGAAGAGCGAAAACCAGCTCGACTCCATGATCTCGCGCGAGTCCAGCTTCCTCTTCAACAATCTCCTCTTCCTTGTCGCCTGCATCGCCGTTCTTTCCGGCACGCTGTTTCCGGTCTTCACGGAATGGTTCACGCCCTCGCGCATCAGCGTTGGCGCACCCTTCTTCAACAAAATCATGATTCCCATCGGCCTCGCCATTCTCTTTCTGACCGGCGTGGGCCCGTTGCTCGCCTGGCGTAAAACCTCCACGGACAGCATGAAGCGCAATTTCACCTGGCCGATTGTCGTTGGCGTCGCGTCCGGTGTTCTCGCTTATTTTCTGAACTATCGCAACGCCTACGCGCTCGTATGCCTGTTCCTTTGCGGCTTCGTTTTCTGGACCATCGTCATGGAGTTCTACCGCGGCGCAAAGGTCATTGCCGCGCGCTCCGGCATGAGCATGATGATGTCCGCGCACGAACTCGCCATGCGCAACACCCGCCGCTACGGCGGCTACGTCGTACACTTCGGCATGGTGCTCATCTTCATCGGTCTGGCCGGCGCCGCGTTCAATACCGACGTCCAGAAAACGATGAATCTCGGCGAATCCATGAAGCTTGGCCCGTATACACTGGTGCTGCAAAGTGCCGACACTAAGCCCGAGAAAAACTACACTGCGGAACGCATGATCGTCGAAGTCATGAAGGGCAACAAGCAACTCATGATGCTTTACCCTGAGAAACGCGCCTTTCAGGGCCGCGATCAGGCCAACGGCACCATGGTGGCCATCTACTCCACGTTGCGTGAAGATGTCTACGTTGTGTTCGCCGGGATGGACCCAGACACCAATCTCCCCGTGATCCACGCCTTCCTGAATCCCCTGGTAAAGTGGATTTGGCTCGGCGGCGTTTGGGTTGTCATGGGTACGTTGCTGGCGCTGATGCCGAATCGCCGCGCTGCGCTGGTGATTGCCGGTGCAACACAGCCCGTTGTCTCGCCCGTGGCTCCCGCGCTCACTCCTTCGGTCACTCTGAGGGAAGGCCATGATTAAGCGCCATCACAGGAATGTCTCACGGGATTCTTCTCCAAACGAAACAGGCATGATTAAACGACAATATTCGATAGGCACACGGGAGGGCACGGCTTCAACCGTGCCGAAAAGCCCCAGAAAATCAGGGGTTTTAACCCCTGAGGTGAACACGTCAGAATTCAAGCGCATTCGTCATCTAGGCTCCCAACACCGCATTCTGTCTGCTCTCGTCCTCATAATCGCCCTCGGCGTGCTTCCACTCGTTGCCCAGCAGCAACAGGCCGACCGCGTGAAAGCCATCGGCGGCAAATTCCAATGCATGTGCGGCTGCAACCAGGTCCTGACGCAGTGCAACCACGTTGGCTGCACCATGTCCGCGGCCATGCTAAAGAATCTGGGCGATTGGGTGAATCGTGGCGATTCCGAAGCCACCATCACGCAAGCTTTCGTCCAGCAGTTTGGCACCACGGTTTACGCGGAGCCTCCGAAGTCGGGTTTCAGCATGATCGCCTGGGGCATGCCGATCTTCTATTTCGTTGTCGGCGCCGCGCTGGTGATCTTTGTTATTTCCAGGTGGCGCAAGCGGCCGCAAGCCGTGGGCGTGGACGCGGCTGCTCCTGTCACCGCATCAGGCGTTAAAATTTCTCCGGAAGCCATGGAACGCGCGCGGGCGCAAGCAGCCCGGGAGACTGAGGACTAACGTGATTCTCGCAGCGGTATTTCTCTTACTCGCGGTGAACCTGCAGGATCTGGCCGCCATCGGCGCCTGCCTCGGCCTCGCCACCGCCGTCTTTCTTTTCGTCTTCTACATTCATCCCGACGCCTCCGATCTTGCTCCCCGCCGCACCAAACTCGATCAATTGATGGAACGCCGCGATTTCATCTACGATAACCTGCGCGACCTTAAATTCGAATATCGCGCTGGAAAATATTCCGAGGGCGATTACGAGACGATGAAAACCACGCTCGAAAATGAAGCCGCGGTTGTGCTCACCGAAATCGAGCAGGTCACCGAATTCCAGGTGCACCGCCCACGCGGCGTTAAGCCCGCCACAACGGAGCGGGGCGCTCGATGACTCGCTTCTGTCCGCGAATCTTCCTCGCAATCATCGCCGCTTTCTTCGCCGCCTTTGCCGCTTACGCCGGCACCGTTCATGGCACGGTCATCAATCGCACTACCGGTAAGCCTACTCCGGGCATTCCCGTAACGCTTCTGAATCCCGCCGCGGGCATGGTCGAGGTCGGCTCCGCCACAAGCGACGCGCAGGGCCAGTTTACCGTTACCAGCGATGCCATCGGCGCGGGGCCCATCCTGATTCGCGCCACCTATCACGACAATTCCTTCAACACCTTCCTTCCGCCCGGCCGCCCGGAAGTGGAAGTGGAAATCTACGAAACCTCCAAGGATCCCAAAACCATTACGCCGGATTCCCACATCATTATTTTTCAGCCCAGCGGCGATAAACTGATCGGCGCCGAAGAGTATCACGTCCAGAATAATTCCAACCCACCGGTCGCTTATTTTCGCAGCGAAGGGAATTTCGATTTCGTCATTCCCGAAAAAGCCACGTTGCAGCAGGTCAGCACCATCAGTTCGCTGGGCATGGCCGTGCCCCAGGCTTCCATTGATAAGGGCAAGGGCCGCTATGCCATCGCCTATCCCTTCCGCCCCGGTGAAACGAGCATCCGCCTTTCCTACGAACTTGCTTATCCCGGAAACTCCGCCACAGTGAAACTGCCGGCCACGTACGGGGGCGTGAAAATGCTTGTTGTCGCGCCACCGGGCGTCACCGTTTCTGGCGACGGCTTGAAGCCGGCCGGGCAAGAGCAGGGCATGATGGTGTACACGCATGACCCGCTAGCCGCCAAGGCGAGCTTCACCTTGCAACTCTCCGGTGTGGGCAGCCCGCAAGCCGCCGAAGCGGCTGGCGATCAAGGTCAGCAACCCGGGCAAGAAGGGAACTCCCGCGCGCAGGAAGAAAACATTCAGGCCGTTCCCGGGCGCCTCGACGACTATAAATGGGTCCTGATCATTGGCCTCGGCGCGCTGTTCGCTCTTGGCGCACTCCTGCTCTCGCGAAAGCAAGTCGTTGTGGCTGCCGGCCCAGACGCGAATCTTGAAGATGCTCCTGCCTCGCCGCGCAAATCCTCCGCAAGAGCCGCTAAGGCCGCGAAATCCGCCGCGACTGCGCCGGCAACCAGCCTCGCCGATGTCAACGCCCAGGTGAACGCGAGCCTCGATTCCCTGAAAGATGCGATTTTCCGTCTAGAACTTCGCAAGCAAGCCGGCACGATTTCCGCCGAAGAATACGCCCAAGAGCGTGTCCGGGTAGAGAAACTCCTGCGCGACCTGGTCCAAGGTTAGTATGGAGTGCGGCGGCTTGCCGCCGCTTTTACGGTTTAAGCAGCGCCCAGCCTCCCAATGACCCCGCCATTCCGAGCGGAGTCTGCGGAGCGAGGAATCTCTCTGAGGTTTTGTAGTGGCCGGTCTTTAGACCGGTTCTTGGGTCCCTCTTTGGTTTCTCTTGGGTTTGTTTTCGCCTTGTGACAAACTCAATCTTATCCATGCTCTCAGACTCTTTCGTTCTACCTTTACAAAACGTCCTGACGAAAGGCCGGCCCGGCCCGCACCTCGAAACCGCCGCACCGGAAAACGCTCTGTGACTCCTCTTCGCGTACCTCCAACAGGTCTCCGCTTCGAGAACATAGATAAACGCTATGGTGGACTCTTCGCCCTGCGCCGCATCTCCTTCACCATCGCTCCCGGCGAATGCGTTGTCCTGGCAGGCCGCAACGGCTCCGGCAAAACCACGCTTCTCCGCGTCGCCGCACAAATCGTCAAACCCACCGCGGGCAAGCTCACTTTCCCCGGCGCGGACACCACCGCACACTCCGCCAACGAGCGCCCCGGCTACGTCGCCCATACCACCATGGTTTACGACGAACTCACCGCCGAAGAAAATCTCCTCCTCTTCGCCAAACTCCAAAATGTCGAAGCTCCCGCTGCCCGCGCTGAAGAACTCCTCCGCGATGTCGGCCTCATCGATCGCCGCGATTCCCTGGTCCGCACCTTTTCTCGCGGCATGCGCCAGCGCATCGCCATTGCCCGCGCCCTGATTCATCGCCCATCGGTCCTGCTCTTCGATGAGCCCGCCACCGGCCTAGATCCGCTCGGCATCTCCTGGCTCGCCAAAACGCTGGGCGAAGTCAACCGCTCCGGCTGCACCGTGGTCATGAGCCTTCACGGCGAATCCGAAATCTCCGCACTCGCCACGCGCGCTGTGCAACTCGATGCCGGAAGCATCGTGGCGGACACCCAGTCCGGTGCGTCGCTCCATTCGATCCTTACTTGTGGGAGTGCCTGAGCCTGCCATGAGCCTCTTCTCCAACACGGCCACCCTCCTCGGCAAAGAGTTGCGCACCGAATTCCGTTCGCGCGAACTCCTCACCACCACCAGCGTTTTCATTCTGATCGTTCTCGTCCTCTTCAGTTTCGCGGTCACACCCGGCACCGAAGAAGCCCGCCAATTCGCTCCCGGCTTGCTCTGGCTGGCGATTCTCTTTGCCTCCTCGCTGATGTTTCAATCCTGCTTCCTGCGCGAGCAAACCAACGATACGCTCAGCTCTCTTCGCCTCGCCGTCAGCGATCCCTTCTCGATCTTCCTTGCCAAGCTCATCGCCAACACGCTTTTCCTCCTCTTGACGGAATTAATCATGCTGCCGTTTTTCGCCATCTTTTACAACATCCCCCTCTGGCCAAAGCTGCCGATCCTGTTTCTTGTTCTGCTCGTCGGCAGCCTGGGTATCTCTATTGCCGGAACCGCGATCTCGGCCATCTCCGCACAAGCCCGCATGCGCGAACTCTTGTTGCCTCTGTTGTTGTTGCCGCTGCTCACTCCCGTGTTGGTGGTCAGCTCGCTCGTTACCGGGAATCTTCTCGACCGTGAGCCCATCATTCAATGGAAGGGAATTGCCTTCCTCGCCGTCTTCGATCTGGTTTTTTTGACGGCGCTATGGCTTTTCGGCGAATATCTTCTGGAGGAGTAATCCGCAATGGCGAAACGAATCATCCTCGGTGCCGTCGCTCTTCTTCTGGTCATCGCTTCGGCCTACGCCTCGTTCTATATCGCGCCCCAGGAGCGCACCATGGGCCTCATCCAGCGCATTTTCTATTTTCACGTGGCCAGCGCCTGGGCCGGCTTCACCGCCTTCTTTATCTGCTTCATCGGCAATCTCCTGTATGTCTGGAAGCGCGCCGAAAAATATGATTGGCTCGCCGTTTCTTGCGCCGAAGTGGGCCTCACCTTCACCACCGTCGTCCTCATCACCGGACCTATCTGGGCGCATCCCGTCTGGGGCATCTGGTGGACTTGGGACGCGCGCCTGACTTCCACCTTCGTGCTCTGGCTGCTTTACGTTTCCTATCTGCTGCTGCGCACTCTCATCGAAGAGCCGGACCGCCGCGCACTGCTCAGCTCGCTCTTCGGCATCTTCGCTTTCATTGATGTGCCGCTGGTCTTTGGCGCAATCCGCTGGTGGCGCACGCAGCATCCTTCGCCGGTGATCATGGGTGGCCAGGGCTCCGGGCTGGAGCCAACGATGAAAGCGGTCTTTTTCTTTTCCGTGATTGCCATGCATGTTTTCATGACGTTTCTGATCGTCGAACGCTATACTCTGGAAAAAACGAGAGCGGAAGTGGACATACTGCGGCGGGAAGTGGAGGCGCAATGAAAAATCTCGACAGCGTTTTTGCGGCATACATCATCGGCTGGGGCGTATTCTTTTTGTTCTACGTTACCATCGCCAAACGCACCGCCGATCTCCGCGCCGAAGTCGAGCGCCTGAAGGAGAGGATTCGCCGTCCATGACAACACCCACCCAATATCCCACGAACCAGCCACCCGCGCAGAAGCACCGTCATGGATGCCTCACCGCGTACCTTGTATTCATGATCGTCGCCAACTCTGCGAGTGCCCTTATTTATCTTCTCGGCTCCGAAACAATACGACGCAATGTTCCAACGATGCCTCCATGGGCCTTCCCCGTTCTGATTCTTATGGGAATCTTCAATCTTGTTTGTGCCATTGCTTTGTTCCGATGGAAGAAATGGGGATTTTGGGGGTTTGTCGCCTCTGCTTTGGTGACATTTTTCCTGAACCTTACCATCGGGCTTGGACTGGGCTCTGCCTTCTTCGGATTGCTGGGCGTGGCCATTCTTTATGGAGTGCTGCATATCGGTAAGGAAGAGAAGGGGTGGTCTCAACTAGACTGAAACCCGCATCGAACGATCCGCGGATCCGCCCTTTCTTAGTTTCCTGATATCTGATCGCTGATATCTGATAACTGTTATCTGATATCCGTACTCCCACGGAGACCGCCCGCTCCGTAACCGCGAAAGGGAACTACAATGTCAGGCGTGACCACCGCCCCTAAAAAACGCGTCGGCATCGTCCTCTTCCAGCTTGGCGGTCCCGACTCGCTCGAAACCGTCGAACCCTTTCTCCGCAATCTCTTTCTCGATCCGGACATCATCCCCCTCGGCCCGCTCAATTTCATTCGCGGCCCGCTGGCCCGCTACATCGCCAAAAAGCGCTGCGTTCCCGTTGCTCAACGTTACCGCATGATCGGCCGCCGTTCCCCCATCGGCATCCTCACGGAACGCCAGCGCCGCAAACTCGTCGCCGCGTTGCAGCCCTATCTCGATCCCGTCGCCGTCACCGCCATGCGCTACTGGCGCCCGCTCACCGAAGAAGCCGTCGCCGCCATCCGCGCGGACAACCGCCTCGATGAACTCGTTCTCCTCCCGCTCTATCCTCACTATTCCTACGCCACCACGCTCAGCAGCCTGAAAGAGTGGCGCCGCGTCTATGGCGAGCCGGTTGACACCCTCCCCGAACGCACCATCGAATATTTCTACGATCACCCGCTGTACATCGAAGCCCTGGTAAAAAACATCGGCAAAATCCTGCGCCAGTTTCCCGACAGCTCCCGCGCGCATTTGATTTTCAGCGCCCATGGCCTGCCAATGAGCCTCGTCGAAAAGGGCGACCCGTATCCGAGACACGTCGAAGAAACCGTACGCCTTGTCAACGAACAAGGCGCCCGCGAATATCCCAATTGGCCGCGCACGCACATTCTGTGCTTCCAGAGCAAGGTCGGTCCTGCCAAGTGGCTTGAGCCTTCCCTCCTCGACACGCTCGAACGCCTAGGCCACGAGGGCATCAAGGAAGCCCTGGTCGCTCCGATCTCCTTCGTCACCGAACACATCGAAACCCTCCACGAAATCAACATTGAGGGCCGCGCCGACGCCAAAGAATGGGGCATCGAGCGTTTCCGCATGATGCCTGCCGTAGGCGATAGCCCGCTCTTCATCGCCGCCCTGAAAGACCTAGTCCTCCGCGCCGTCGAACTCCCCGCCGATCCTCCCACCACCCAATCCACCACTGCCTGACTCTCCTCAGCCACGCCGTGTCAACCTGTAGCTCAGGCCTTCAGGCCTGAGGCCTTCCATAGCCACTATGGTGACCACTGTCATCCCGAGCAAAGCGAGGGATCTGCTTTTCGTTCTGCCCCCTCGCCCAATCCCGTCATTCCGCCTGCCCGCCGCAGGAGGGAGCGGAGTCTGCGAAGCGAGGAATCCCTCTGCACTCTTTGTTTTCCATGGACCGCAACGTTGGCAACTCCGCAAGATTTTGCAGTAACATGCATTCTAAGATCGGAGGCTCCATGGATCTTCCCATTATCAATAAGCGTTCTTCCCGAAGTTTGGCTCTCTATGCTGTCTTCTCTTCCTTTTTCGGTGGCATGCAGATCGAAAGAGGCTCGTACCAGTTGCTCACCAAAAGGTTTCAGCTTGAGCCGCTATTCGCGCTTATGATCGGCGCTGCATTCCTTGTCCTCGGCTTGTTCTGGGCCGCACAGCTCGTTAACCGCACGCGCACAAACCATCCGCATGCTCCAACCGCAAGTATCTAGAACACGACGGCTCAACCGCTCGCCCCCTCACCTCACCCCGATATCTTCTTCCGTTTCCTAAAATTCCTTGCTAGAGTGCTTTCCGGTTCAGGGTACTTGAGGGGACACTCTCCCCTTTTCGTTGCGCTATAATTCACATTTCGGGAATTGGGACCCGAAATTCATGAAAGCCACCTATCATCCTGGTGTCCACAAGTTTGCCCTGTTTGTGGTTTGCTGGACCGTTGTTCTGCTCACTGCGGGCGCTCTTGTCACTTCCGAAGACGCCGCGCTCGCCGTGCCCGATTGGCCGCTCTCCTATGGCACGCTCAATCCGCCCATGGTTGGTGGCATCGCCTTCGAACATTCCCATCGCCTCATCGCCGCGGGCCTCGGCTTCCTGATCATCGTTCTTGCGTTCCTGCTCTGGCGCAAAGACGAACGCCCTTGGGTCCGCTGGCTCGGCGCTGCAGCCGTTGCCGGCGTGTGCGTACAAGGTGCCCTCGGCGGCCTCACCGTCCTCAAGCTCCTCCACTACTGGCTCCCCGTGATGCACGCTTGCGCTGCGGAGCTGATGTTCGCCCTGCTCGTCGGCATCGCCATGGTCACCAGCCACTGGTGGATGGAGAATCTTCCCCAATACGAGGACCGCGGCGATCCGCCGATTCACACCATCGCAACGCTGAACGCCTTCGTAATTTTTCTGCAGGTTCTCGCCGGCGCAGGCTTTCGCCACAAATATCTCTCTTTGAAGCCGCACGTTTTCGGCGCACCCATCGTGCTCCTCGTAGTCGTCTGGACGGCCGTGATCCTGCGCCGCCGCTTCCCGCAAGTCCGCGAAATGGTTCGCGCCCGTGTCCTCTTGCACGCGGTCGTTGGCATTCAAATCCTTTTGGGCCTCATCGCCTTCTGGGCGCGCATTCAATCGGCCGATGACCCGCAGCCCATGCCCTTCATGGTGTTCTCCACCGTCGTGCACACCGTCGTCGGTGCGATTCTCTTCGCCACGGCCATCGTGACCGTGCTCCTCTGCTACCGTCTGGTGCCCCGAAACAGGGAAGTGCTCCTCGCCACAACGCGAGGTGAGGTGCCCGCTCAATGAGCACGGCTCGCGCCACCGAACTCGCGCAACCCAGCAAGCTGAGCGCCTATATCGCGCTGACGAAGCCGGACGTCTCCTTCCTCGTCTTGATGACCACCAGCGCGGGCTTTTACATGGGTGTGCGCGGTCCCGTGGACTGGCTGCACATGCTCCACGTCGTCTTCGGCACCATGATGATTGCCGCAGGCACCGCCGCCCTGAACCACTACATCGAGCGCGAATCTGACGGCCACATGCGCCGCACCGCCTCGCGCCCTCTCCCCACCGGCCAACTCACGCCCGCGGAAGCCCTGCGCTTCGGCCTGCTGCTTTGCGTAGCCGGAGCCGTGGATCTCGCCGTCGTTGGTGGTTTTCTCCCGTGCCTGCTCGGCGTCTTCACCAGCCTCAGCTACTTGCTGGCCTACACGCCGCTGAAAACCCGCACCGTTTGGGCCACGTTCATCGGCGCCATTCCCGGCGCGATTCCGCCCATGATTGGCTGGACCGCCGCCACGGGCAAGCTGGACGCGCCTGCCTGGCTGCTCTTCGCCATTCTTTTTTTCTGGCAGTTCCCGCATTTCCACGCCATCGCCTGGATGTACCGCGAAGACTACGCCCGCGCCGGCATCCTCATGCTCCCCGTCGTGGACAAGGACGGCACGCGCACCTTCCGCCAAATCATTCTCTACGCCGCCTCGCTCGTAGCCGTCAGCCTGCTCCCCGCCATCATGGGCTTCGCCGGAGTGCTCTATTTCTTCGGTGCGTTAGTCAGTTGCACCGCCCTGGTCCAGGTCTGCCTCTGGGCCGCCACCTCCAAATCCAACACCCGCGCCAAATGGCTAATGCACGCCACGGTGATGCACATCCCCATCCTCCTCGGCCTGATGATGTACGACAAGCTCCCCCGCTAGGGAGTTTTCAGTTCTCAGTTGTCAGTTCTAAGTAAAAAAGACGGGCTTGGCGCCCGAAACGCCGACTCTGCGTGTGGGGTTTTTCCTTCTGCTCCCCATTGTCTGTCGTATGAGGTTGCGCATCGGGCAATAACTGTCATCCCGAGCCAGGCGAGGGATCTGCTTTTCCTCGTTTTTGAATTTCACTGAAAACTGATTACTGATAACATTCCCCCATGCTCTCCCACGCCGCCCTAAACGCCACCCTCAACGGCACCAGCGCCATCCTCCTAGCCGCAGGCTACGCCGCCATCCGCTCCGGCAAACGCGCCCTCCACAAAAAACTGATGCTCTCCGCCTTCGCCGTTTCTTGCGTCTTCCTGGTCTCCTATGTCATCTACCACGTCCGCATTCACCAAGTGATCCACTTTCAGGGCCAAGGCTGGATCCGCCCGGTCTATTTCACGCTACTCCTCTCGCACACCATCTTAGCCATCGTAATCGTCCCCCTCATCATCATCACCCTCCGCCGCGCCTTCCTCGAACGCTTCGACAAACATCGCCAAATCGCCCGCTGGACCCTCCCCCTCTGGTTCTACGTCTCCGTCACCGGCGTCATCGTCTACCTGCTGGTCTATAGAATCTATGTCCCTTAGCGTTCATTAACGCTCATTTATATCTATTTACAAACAAAGCCTTTAGTCGTATAATCCTCTCGTAGTCATTAACGCTCATTAGCTTAGATTACCTTAGATTTTCAGGTTTCTTAGACTTGAGCTTAGACTAGGAGGCGAAATGGCGACGAGAGCGAGAGGGAAGCATGAGGATGCGGCGGCGACGCGGCGCTACTACTTCAACGAACGCAAGGTACAGAAAGAACCTATACCTGAGAAGACGACGAGTGTGTACGATGCGAAAGTGCCGTCGCTGGGCTTGCAGCTGACGCCGAGCGGGAAGCGAACTTTTCGCTGGTACCGCAGCGTCAACGGCAAGCTGACCTTGCGCACGCTCGGCCAACACCCGACAGTCTCGGTCGAGGTGGCGCGCGGGATGGCCGAGGACCTCGACGATAAGCTCGAAACGTATCGCAAGAAGGGCTTCGCGGGGGCGAACCCCTTCGCGTCGCCGGACGTGCCCGACGTTTTGACGTTGGAAAAACTCATGGAGCGCTACGTCGAAGGCCACGTCGTTTTTCTCAAGAACCCGGAAAAGTCAGCGAAGGAACTCCGCGAGCAGTTGATGCGCTACGTGTCCGACTGGCTCCCCAGGGAACTCGGCGAGATCACTCGCACCGACGTGCTCAAGCGCTACGCCGCGCTCGGAAGGGGAGTCGGGCTTAAGCGCAAGCCGACGGACGGGAAAGAGTCGGGCCGCGCGACGGCGAACCACCTAACGGACACCTTGAGAACGCTATTCAACTGGGCCGTCGATAACGAACTGTTCGCGGGGCCGAACCCGGCGAAGAAACCACCGAAGAAGGACCGCTTCAAGCCCAACGAGAGGAAGAGGTGCTTGACGAAGGATGAGCTTGTGCGTCTGTGTGACGCGGCGGACGGGTACGATAAGGGCACGCGCGACAGGCGTGACTTGAGTCACTTCGTGTTGCTGAGCCTCGCCACCGGGCAGCGGAAGAAAACCGTGCTGCACGCAAGGTGGGAATCTATCGACATGAAAGAGCGAACGTGGAAGCTGGCAGCGAATGAGACCAAGAACGGAGAAAAGTTCGTCGTGGAGTTGGGTTCCGCCGCGATGAAGATTCTCAGGGATCGCGAGCAGTTCAAGACCATCTCTCCCGTGTTCGTGTTCCCCGGCAGCCGCAAGGACAGGAGCGTTGACCCGCGCAAGCCGCGCTTCGATTTTAACTGCGAGATGTGGCGGAAGTTCCTCAAAGCCGCAAAGCTGGACTACCCGAGGTCGGACGAACGCAACTTCAGGATTCATGATTTACGACACACTTATGTATCGTATCAGATAATGGCGGGGCGCAGTCTCGAACAAGCCGCCGCCGCCGTCGGTCACGCTTCGGTGAAGTCGACGGAGCGCTACGCGCACCTAGTAGATCGAAACGTGCAGAAGGAGACGGTCCTGGCGGGCGAGCAGTTGATCGAGCGCAGCATGGTGTCGGCGCGCAAGCAACTGTCGGCGGAGGCGTCCCGTGGTTAAGAAAAAACACAGCGAGCTGGAGAAGTACCGCGCTGAGTGTGGGAAGTGCGAGCGGAAGATGTTGAAGCTTATTCTCAGTAAAGCCATCGCCTACGTCAGAGAACACCGCATCGCTGAGCCGCCTTGGTTGCACGAAGCAGTTTACAGGTTCGGGCGTGCACAGATAACAGGTATGAGGAGGACGGGCCGCCCGACGAACGTCATGCTGGACGACCAGCTATATAAGGCGATCGAGGACTACCGTAGCGAAGGGCTCACTCAAGAGGAAGCGTTCGCGAAAACGGCTGAAGATTATGCCGCAGAGCTGAAACCGAACAGAAACCGCAGAGAGGGCGAGGAGGGTGAGGTTGAAACTGTCAAGAAAGCGTGGCTGCGGCACAAGAAGCGCATCGAGATGCTGGAGGCTGAGAGTGAAAATTCGCCGTTCTCCTTCCGACGCAACTGGAGGGTCAAGGATAAGTACACAAAAGGACACGACAAATATGCCTACTGGTTAAGGCAGGGGACACTGCCCCCCGAGTTCAAGAAGAGATTCGGGCTGTCACCCGGCGCAATCCCGTTCCTGAAACTTCCTCCTGACTTACGAAAGGCTCTCGCATCTGTGTACAAAAAACAAACGCGTTAGTTGTTTGTATTTACAACCTCTTCTCATCTATCTAGTCTGCGCTCGTAGGACGAACCTGACCGGTTCGAGTTTTTCGAGACAGGGTGAGCGCGTGACTCCTCAAACCACAAACAATCTTTCAGTAACATCGATCTTGGGAACTAGTCACTCCCAGGCTTCACTGGCTTTTCAGCCGTGTCGCGCGCTCGGGAGGGCACAGAGATGTGCCCTCTCTTTATTTTTTGGAGCGCGATCATGGCGAAAAAACGCAAGAAGCCTTTAAGATTCCCCCCGCGGTACCTCATCGAAGTCGGCCAGATCGCATCCGCCGGCATTCCCTTGACAACGCAGCAAGCCGCCGCGTACTGCCAGATCACACCCGGCAGTCTCGCTGTCATGCGCTGCATCCGGGCGCGTGCGGAGCGTCTCGGCCAGCCGATCACCGCCCGTCAGGGGCCGAAGGTCAGCTACATCGGAACATCTCCGCGATATTTGAAAGTTGACCTCGACGAGTGGCGCGCAAAAGGCGTCCACAAGGAAGTCGCCGTGGGCATCGGGCGTCCACCTGTCGGGCGCGGGAAGAAGAGAGTGACAGCATGAAACTCACCACCAACTCAAAGCGAATGAGTTCCGCTGAACGGTCCGAACTGGCGAAACTCGTCCGGCTGCGTTCGCGGGTCGCCAAGAATGAAGTGATGGCAACCATCGGGACAAAGATGGCCCGCTTTGAGTCCCACCTCGCAGCCCAATACGACAAGTACGATGAGCATTGGGCTGAACTGAGCAAGGAAGCGGACGCCAAGGTCAAGCAACTCGACGCCGAACTCGCAAAGCGTTGCCAACAACTGGGAATTCCAGACAGGTTCCGGCCCGAGCTTGATATCAGCTGGTATCACCGTGGTGAGAATGCTACTAAGCAGCGCCGCGAGGAGTTGATCCGCGTCGCTAAGAGCGAACTTGAGGCGCAAGCACTACGGGCAAAATCGCTCATCGAACGAAAAGAGGTCGAGTTGATCGGGAAGATCGTCGAGGAGGGGATGGATTCAGAAAACGCAAAAGCGTTCCTAGAAGCGATGCCGACAGCCGACCAGCTGATGCCTGAATTGACGTTGAGCAAGATAGAGAAAGTAGTGGGTCAGTTGCCTTACGAGGCGTAAACGATTTTTCAGTCCTCCCCCTCGGCTCGCCCGGTCGACGAGGAGGGGGACGACTGAAGGACAAGATGCGAAGAGGTTTCCGACTGTACCAATTCTTAGAAGGCGTCGGCTCGATGAACAGCGCAGGCACGGAACTCACCGAGATAGCTCAATTGGTGATGGCGGACGTGAAAGCTCCGAAAAATTCAAACGCCAAACTGATCGATCGCCTCCTCCACAAGCACAACGTAAACGGGCGAAAACTTGATGTGGTTCTAGCCGCGTGGCGGGAAGCAAGCGAGGTGCCACGATGAACGCCGCCGTCGCTAACGAATTTTCCTTCGCTGCATTCTTGACGAAATACCGCCGCGACTGCCCCATCGGCGACTTGGCCGGGGACTTTCGCGACGACTCGCGCGCGCCGCATGACGGGACCGACACCGAAGTGCTCACCTACCTTCGCGGGCGCGCCACGCACTCTGTACAAGACACAGTCGAAAGCGCGTGGAAAGCGTACCAGCGCGCTCGGCGGAAGGCGGCGCCGCGATGACCGCCGCACAAGTAAAGCCGCAACCCGTGGGCGCGCCCCTACCGGGCTCGAAGCCATCCCCTAACGATTTCAAGATGTTCGCGGACATCCGCGTTGGGCGGGAATTGGTCGAGGCTGCTCAGGTCGTCCGCGTCACCGATGCAGTTGCGCGTGAATACGGCATCACGCTGCCGGGAGACATGTCGGGACTCATCTTCCCTTACTACCTTCCCAACGGAAACGGGCACCGCGCGACGTGCCGTCTCCGGCGTGACCACCCCGAGGAAGTAGAAGGCAAGTCAGAGAATAAGTACGTCTGTCCGGGGGGCGATTGGAAGCACCTGTACTTCCCGCCGGGAGCGAAGGAACTGCTCGCTGACCCGAAGACTCCGATCCTCTTCGTCGAGGCGGAAAAATCCGTCCTGGCAATGACCGCGTGGGGCGCGCGCGTCAAGCACAAGTTCGTGGCGATCGCGACCGGCGGCTGCTGGGGATGGAGGTGCAAGACCGAGATAGCAGTTACTGAGAGCGGAAAGCACAAGGCTAAGACCGGACCTTCACCAGAGCTTGCTTACGTCAAAGGCCGTGACGTGGGAATCCTCTTCGACGCCAACACCGCCACGAACGAAAACGTCCAGAAGGCGCGCCAAGCGTTCGCGACGGTGCTGATGAAGAAGGGCGCGCGCGTCACCGTCCTCGACCTGCCCGCAGGTGACTGGAACGGCCCCGACGATTTCATCGGCGTCAACGGCGATGCGGCGATGGTGCAGCTCTTGACGAAGCCCGCGCCAACGGTGCCGCAATCCGAAGTGCCTGGCCGCATGCCGATCACCGAGACGAGCAACGCAGACCGGTTCTTCTCCAAACACCGTGAAGATTTCCGCTACTGCCGAGACCGCGAAGTCTGGGTCTCGTGGAACGGGCAGTTCTGGGATGTGAAGGACAAGAGCGCGGCGATTCGCCGGATGCAGGAGATCGCGCGCGGCATCTACTTTGAAGCTGCGAGAGAAGTTTTCGAAGACCGGAGGCGGGAACTAGCTCAGTGGGCCGTGCAGTCCGAATCGCGCCGCACGCTGGAAAACTCCGTCGCCGTGGCGCAGAACTATCTGGGCATCCAAGTGCCGAAATTCAGCGACGTGTTCGACACCCACCCTCTCCTGTTCAACGTCAAGAACGGCACCGTCGATCTTAAAACAGGAAAACTACGCCCGCATCGGCGCGAGGATTTCTTGACCAAGATAGTGCCCATCGATTACGACCCGGACGCAACCTGCGAGAAGTTCACGAAGTTTCTGACTGAAACATTCGACGAGAACGCGAATCTCATCGGCTACATGCAACGATGCGCCGGTTATTTTCTCACCGGCCTCACGACAGAGCAGTGTTGGTGGATATTCTACGGCCCGACGGCCAGCGGAAAATCTACGCTCATCAAGATCCTGCACTCGCTTCTTGGCCCCTACGCGTTCGCCCTGAAAGAGGGCTACTTCCTGCTCACGGACAGCACGAGCGACTTCACGAAGGCGAACCTCGCCGGAGTGCGCCTCGCCACGTGCGTCGAGACGAACGAGGGTAAAAGACTTGATGTCGCGAAGATCAAGGAACTCACAGGCGAAGACGTGGTCTCTGGCGAGTTCAAGTACCAAAACCTTTTCGAGTTCGAGCCGCAGTCTAAGTTGTTACTGGCAACGAACCACGAGCCGCACGTGCCGGCAGGCGATGACGCTACCTGGCGACGCCTGAAAGAAATGCCCTTCAAGAAGACCGTTCCTGAAGGGAAGCGAACTCCCGGACTCGCGAAACAGCTCTTCGAAGAAGAAGGTCCGGGGATTCTCTACTGGGCCGTGCTCGGCTGTCTCGCGTGGCAGTCTAATGTCGCGCGACTCGATGAGCCCGACGAGGTAAAGGAGGCGGTCGCGCAATACCGGAATCGAGAAGACGAGATCAAGGATTTCCTCCACGAGTTCTGCGTCAAAGATCCCGACAAAAATGTAACACGTAGAGAATTATATGACCAGTATACCGCCTGGCGGAAACAAACGAATCAAAGGTTCGTCTTGAAGCCGGTTACGTTTGGCAGGGAGATAAGCCGCATCGGCATCAAAGGGGACGACGGGACGCCCCGTAAGTGGCTTGGCATTCGCTTGAGGCTGCTCGGAGACGATAGCGTCGAGGGGTGGAGTGATGCGACCTAAGCAGGTTTACGCAGATACGCAGATACAGGCTCAAATCCGACAACTTTTTACATACGCGTACATGCGAAAAGTTCTTAGATTTAGCCCCTCATCTGCGTATCTGCGTACTGTCGGCCCCCCTGCCTCTGCCACTCTCTTTTCACTACGCCTATTCCGCCGCAAACAGCAGAACGTTGATTCTAAAGACGTTAGCAGCGTCTATTTTATTGCTCAACAAATACACCTGTTCGTGAAACTACTAAGTGTACTAGTATCAACGTGTAAGAGAGAGGTGGCGCTTTTGCTCCTTAGACTGCGTCCAGTTTCGTCTAAGATGCCCTGTTTAGTGCTAGATCGCATCTCTCGTGTTTCGTGCGTGCTACCGGCTGTCTACGCGCGAAAGCCACGTGCTCTAGCGCGTCTCCTGGACCTAAGAGAGGGGGGCGCGCTGTGCTCGTGAAGCGTAAGACGCCCGCTACGTGCTTCAAGCCTGGTCCTGACCCGCGTCGGAACCTTGGCGGTCGCCCGATTAAGAAGTACGCCCAACTGCGCGAGCAGATGCAGCACGATCTCGTCGAGGCTGCTCCGATCAACATCAGTCAGCCGCTCGGCCTGCCTCCCGACGCGACCTGGGGCGAGTGCATCTCTCGCCGCGCCCTTCGGATGGCCGCGAAGGGCGATGTGCAGTGTATGAGACTCGTCCACGACGTTGTTGATCTGCAAGTTGCTTTACGGGTGAACGTCAACAGCGAAGCGAGCGAAAAAGAAATGCAAGAACTGCGCGTGATGTTCCGCGCCAAGGTAGAGGAAGAGGCGCGGCTTCTTTCTGCGCCGCAGACCATCGACGTTGTTTCAGTAAAGGAGCAAACCAGTGAGCCAGTTGGATGATTTTCTTCGCAGTTTAACTCCCGCGCAACGCATGAAGCTGAAGTACGACTGGCAGATGCACGCACGCGCGAACCAGTTGCCGCCGAAGGGCGAGTGGCACATCTGGGTGGTGCAAGCTGGACGTGGCTTCGGCAAGACGCGCAGCGGCAACGAGTGGATTCGCGCTTGCTCTTTCGTGGAGCCGATAACGGCGATCATCGCACCCACGAGCGGCGACCTGCACAAAGTCATCCTCGACGGCCCTGCGGGACTGTTCGCGATCTGCCCTCCAGACTGGCAGCCCGTAGTGAACCGGACGCAGATGGTCGCGACGTGGCCGAACGGAAGCAAGACGCTTTTGTTTAGCGCAGAGGAGCCAGAGCGGTTGCGCGGTCCACAGTTCTACAAGCTCTACTGCGACGAGTTGGCCGCATGGCGCTATCCAGAAACTTTTGACAACGCGATGCTCGGCTTGCGCCTCGGCGAAAAGCCGCAATGCCTCATCACGACAACGCCTAAGAGCACGGCGTTCTATCGCCGCGTGCTCGCCATGCCGGACGTGGTCGTGACGCACGGCAGCACGACGGAAAACAAATCGAACTTGTCGCTCGTGTTCATCGCCACGGTCGTCGCGCGCAACATCGGCACGCGTCGCGGACGGCAAGAGTTGCAAGGGGAACTGATCGAGAACATCGAGGGCGCGCTGTGGTCAAGCAGCCGGATCGATGCGCTGCGCCTGAAAGAATTTCCTGCCGACTTGCAGCAAGTGGTTGTTGCTATCGACCCCGCAATCTCGAACACAGAGGACAGCGACGAAACGGGCATCGTCGTGTGCGCTCGGGGAAAAGACAATCAATTTTATCTGCTGGGGGATGCGAGCGGACGCTATGACCCCGACGGATGGGCGAAGAAGGCCCTCGCGCTGTATCGCACATACAGAGCGGACTTCATCTGCGCGGAAACGAATCAGGGTGGCGCGATGGTCGAGGCGACGATTCGCGCCGTCGATGCGAACGTCAGTTACAAGGGCGTGCACGCGAGCAAAGGCAAGATCACGCGCGCGCAGCCGATCGCATCGCTGACAGAGCAGGGAAGAGTTCACCACGTCGGGTTATTCCCTGAACTGGAAGAGCAGTTGTGCAGTTACAACGGCGAGGGAGAATCGCCCGACAGGCTCGACGCTTACGTTCACGGGATGACGTTGCTATCTGAGGGCAGCAACGTGTTCGGCTGGCTCGACTGGTTGTCAGGCTGGGTGGCGGGAAAGTTCAAAGAGCCCGAAAAAGATTTTTCGGAGTTGGGTACTGCGGGCAACCCGCGAAACGACAACCTGCAAAAAAAGGCCAACCTTGAGTTCGCCATGCGGCTCGCCGGCAAGACCGCGAACGCGCCGTCGTTCGCAGAGCCCGTGGAGATTTTCGAGCGCAGCGACGGGGCGATCATCACGGCCACTTCACCACCACCGTTAGTGCCGCCGAACCAAAACCTTCGTGTCCACCACGTGCCCTGCGTGCGTTGTGAATCCACGAACGTCGTGCAACTTTTTACCGATAATTTTCGCTGCGAGGATTGCGGAATCGTTTTCTCGCGCGGCCTGACGATGACGCCTTTCGATCGCAGTGACCTTTCGGCCATTCGCGCGGCGGGCGGAACGATCAGCGGGCCGGGGGTGCCGAGCGCGCTGCGCAACCCAAGGGAAGACGGGCGGCCGTACAGACATAACCGTTTTGGGTGAGAGGTGAACTATGGCGACGAGCAAGCGGGATTTTATGTTTGCAGTTGGTGGGCACGGCGGACCAGAACTCAGGCCGTCCGAGGTGCCGCCGGAAGACGACGCGATCTCCGGTGCCCGAATTTTGCTGCGCAGGCGCGAGGCGGAATTTTTCGCCGCGAACGCGGCGCTGCAAAGGTGCCCGGATTTCCTGCGCGACGAACGCCAGTCTCTGATCGTGGACGTGAGCGAAGCTCGGCAGAGATATTTCGCGGCGGAAGAGGCGCTGTTGTCTCTCAACCTGCCGCCACTGGAGCGCGCCGAGCGCGCCGTTTTGCGCGCGGACCGCGCGCGGCAAGAGGCCAACGCGGCGCTGCGCGCGTTCCGTCCGAGTTACAGCCCGGCGAGCGGCGCGGAGCTTCAAAAGCTGCGCGATCGAATCCAGTCCGCGGAGAGCGAGTTCAATCGCGCGTGCGCCAGAATGTGCGAGGTCAAAAACAACGGTTTGTAGAAGCACTGCCCGGTCGAGAGAAGAGGAAATGCAAAATGATTGACGGAAAAGACAGTTTGGAAAGACAGATAGACGATTTCGCGCTCGCCGAGGAGGTGCAAGTCGCGACGATCGTGCTCGACAACTTGATGAAAGGCGAACAACCAGAGCCCGTCGTGAAGGCGGCGGCGCTCGCCTTCACGAAAATTACTCATGATGCCGAAAAACCCGCTGCGAAGTTCCCGGTCATCACGCCTGCCCTGAACGATGACATTCTCGCTCAGGTGGACGATGTCACGCCCGTGCTCAACAAAGTTTTCGCCGACACCGACCTTGAAATCCAGTTTCCGGGATTATTGGAATTGTCGAGCAACGCAGAGGGTGAGCGAAACTTCCGAAAGATTCACGACATCCCCGAGGACGCTCCCGCGACGAAGCCCTTCGTGAGCCTGCGCGTCACGCCGGAACTCCACAAGGCGGCGGGCGGGAACCTGCGCGGCACGGGCACTTACCAAGGGCGCCGCTACACTTGGCAGCTCGTCGGCGCGGGCACGCACGACGAACATATCCAGGCGACGTGGATTTGAGTTTGAGCAGTGGACCCGGTCGGGAGAAAAAAGAGGAAAACTGAAATGACATTCGCAGGATTCGCAAAAAAGATGTGCAAGGCCGCTGCGAAGCACCATGAAGCAGTCGCGGCGCACCACGACGAGATGAGCGAGCACCACGCTGCAATTGCGGAGTGCCACAAAGAGGACAATCCTCTGCTCCACAAACTTCACGCGAAGTGCAGCAAGGCGCACGCTGCGCACGCGGATGTCGCTCGTGAGCACGCGGCGGCGCTCAGCGATCTGGCTGGCGAGGCCGAAGAGTTGACCGGCGATCACGCGCAGGGTGAGAAAGTCTTCCGCTCGCTCGACGATGGCCGGGCGAACCGCAGCGAGGACTTGGACCCCGAGCTGGAAGATTTGGTCAAGGCCAAGTGAACGAGTTTCCCCGGCGCACCATTCCGCTGGGGAGTGCGGCGGCTGTCAGGTTATTGTCATTTCCTGGCAGCCCCGCGCGAGAAAGTTTTCACGGGCAGGGCCTGACTGACTCGTGACGCGCGGCCTATTCACCCGCGCGCGAAATCAGGCCTGAGGTGCGAACTAAGCCGTCGTGAGGAGCACTCGTCGAGGGCAGAAGACCGAGACGGGGAACGCGGGGCAAGCACTACCCGCAAGCCGCGCGGCGGGGTATTTATCTGGCGGGGACGTGGATTGCCTAAGGGCATGCGGTGAAGCGGCCCCGCTTTTTCTCACGAGAAAGTCGCGCACAGGCGTAACGCACAGGCGTCGAGATGACTCCGTAGTTGGTACAGGAAGTTGGATTGACGGATGAGTGCAGTATATGGTAACTATCGCGTTGACAAACGTGCCCTTTGAGACTCCAATGAAGCGAGACCTGCACTTCCACAAACACGGACGCGCGGTTGGGGCTCTTAGTGCGAACGACTACGAGAGAATGGCCGATGAGTTCATGTTTGGCGCGATGAACAGAAGCACTCGGCAGTGCCAACGACCCTACCAGGGAGACCGCTTGCGCTTCGACACCTGGAACAAGCGCTTCGGGAGCGCCTCAGTAGCGCCGGAGTTTCTAAGGACGTTTTTCATAGTTCCCCAAGGCAGGATTAACTCTCACGGTGGGGACATGGCCTTTTTTGGCTGGGAGTGTGGGAGAATTAACGTATGATGTGTCCAGTCTGCTTCTACAAGGAATTGCCCTATCCGCCCAACAACTACAACATATGTCCGTGCTGTGGAACTGAATTTGGAAACGATGATGCAGACCTGACACATGAGGAACTGCAACGTGTGTGGATTGACGGGGGGTTGCGTTGGTTTTATGGGAATCCGCCCCAGAACTGGAACGGCTGGAACCAACTACTTAAAGCTAAACAAATCCAAAATTTCCCACGCTACAGCATAAGCACTTCTGCTGACGCGGTAGTGACCCGGGTAGCATTGAGAGCACCAAGAGAGCCTAGCTTTGAAGTGACCTATGCCTGAACTCGTCTTGTTAACAATCGCGGAAAGAGTAATTTTTGAGCAGGGCGGTAAGCCCTCGTTGATCTCGCTGTTTGAAAAGATAGAGGTGCGACCCCGCCCGGAAGAGAAAATTCCATCGAATGCGATTGTTCCAAAAGAATGGAGCATATTTGCGCAATGGCGATGGCTAGAGGGAGAACAAGGCAGGGATTTCTTTCAAGGGTTCGAGATTAAATATCCAGACGACACTGTGTTTGCGCAAGATGTCATAAAGTCGGACAGCAGCCAAGAGCGAGCGAACGTAGTAGTAGGTTTTCAGGGGTTTCCAATCGGACAAGTAGGACAGTATAAAGTAAACATCTGGATGGAACTGAACGGCAACCGGGCAACCGAAATCTTCTCAACATCAGTGCATGTCACAGTCAGACCGCTGGGGCCGGGAGAAGCATTGCCGACGTTAAGAGTAAATCCAACTGCAAGCTAAACTTATTCCTCTCATCCCGCGATATGTCTCGTCGCTCGACATCGCCGCGAACGCGTCGCTGACGGACAAGGGCCGCGCGAACTTCACGGGGATGCTGGACCGCTTGGGCCGCGCCGTGTACAAGGGCATCGACTCGCCGCATCTCGGAGAAGAGCTGGCGAAGTGGCTTCCAAAAGCGGATTGAGCGGCGTCGCCGCCTTTTAGCTTGGAAAATCTCTGCTGAATTGCCTTCCTCCCGTGGCGGTGAACCTCACCCTGAAAGGGGCGGGGTGAGCCGTGTTAAGCCCGTAGCGCACAGTTGAGAAAACGTAGGTTCCTTCGCCCGTTTTTTCCGCGTCCGTCTCAAATATCAAGTTCATGCCAAGGTCGAGCAGTTCGATCTTGACGGGTAGGGAGAGTTCCTCTTTTTCGATGATGCTTTGGCTGAACACCTTAAGATTAAGCAGTATCACATCGGGATTTTTCAGTTCCTTCGTCATGGTGTTTCCCCTCTCCGCCTGTGTACCACTTCACGCGTCACTCAGACAAGGACATAGATGGCTCGAACAGTATACGAACGCCGCCACAGACGCGCTCAGTGAGCGGCGGTAACGCGAGGAGTACCTAGTGTCATTCTATTTCGATGGCAGACCGAGACTGAGATCCGCATCTTTGGGAACTGCATGAGAGATCACGTCAATGATGTAGCTAGCCGGAGTCATGCCTGCTAGGTCCGCTCCCTGTAGGGCGATTGATTGCAGTCCGATGATCATTGCTCTTGGTTCACCTGAGCTGATATCACCACCCGGGGGAAATAGGGGGTCGAAATAGATAGGAGAACCACTATTGCCTGGTACGAGGCTTGCGGCCACCCACCAAACTCGAAGCTGTCGCGGCGGAGCATCTTGTCTACAGCGGATGGCTGCCATTTCCTCTGGAATGCTAGCGACCTTGCCGAACTTGAAGATGGGATAGTTTCTATTCTTGCCTTCCAACCCAGGGACGAGGCCGGTGGATGCTACTTGTGAGCCTATACCCAGTTTGGCAATCTCTTCAGGCTTCCCGAAATCTCGAAAATTCATAAAACGAACATCATAGTCACCTGAAACAAGTTCGGGAGGAACGTTCAGAACAGCCACATCGACATTGTCATCAGCGTTCTTCTGCCAAGTCGCTATTCCGTTCTGAATCAATTCGACAGGGATGTAGCCGACACCAGTCTCGTCAGTTTGTGGATTAAACTGCTTCTTGTTAACCCTCAAAAACAAACGAGAGGGATTGGAGTCTGCGCATCCTGCCCAAACAGGGTCTACGATATGGCGCGCGGTCACGAGTAAGGTATAGAGGGTTTGGGTATTCGTTTTGGGGACCCCGAGCAAGAAGCCCGTTGCAACTTGCTTGTCTATCACTACGTGGCCTGCGGAGTCAGATGCAAAGAAGAAAACGATGCTCTTGTTTGCGAAGTTGGTATCGATGGAAGTGATAGCCTGCCCAGTGTTGAACGGGACGATGCACAGAAGGAAACCGGTCATGATGAGCAGGAGAACTGCTGAGAACTGAATTGTGCGGGTCATCGTTCGGCCCATCCCTTCGTGCAGGGTAGCTAATCTCGTGAATACCATTCCCCCCATTGCTAAGGCAAGGGAACACGTCACAGCGCTACGAACGCTCGAACACACGCGCTCTGAGTACGGCGGCAACGCGCGCGACGAGCATGTTTTGCTTGGCTTCAAGAGCAGTCCGTTACCCGCAAATCATAGCGATTAGGTCTATGCAAAACCATTCGTGGTAGCTGCCGATGCCGCGATTACAAACCGACGAACTCGTGACGAAGCAGCACTATGGTGTGTTTACTTGTGGGGTGCTGGGGAATCGGCGTACTATATCAATCCCCAGCATGCTTGCCCAAACTAGCCAAGTCATGCCAAACATCTACTACTGTCCTCCGCTAAACCGTGGTTTAGGTATATTGCGTGCTGTCTTGTCAGGGAAAGAGGCAGGGAGTCTTTTAAATCAGCACGCTACCCACTATGTCGGGAAGCAATTCCCAACGACTGTTCAGGACCGAACCACTGATTTTGCCGTGCTTCACATACACGATGAAGAAATCGATGCGAAATGGCGGGTTGGTTTCTACAGCTTCGACGCCGACATCATGCGAATCGAAGAAGCAGTACAAGCTTGCACCGCGAAGCTATCGAAGTAGCCTTAGCCATGTTGGCTGCTGACACCCTCTACCGCTCACTTCTTATCAATTCTTTCCATCACGAACTCGACTTTCTGAATCGTCCCGCTCGAATTGTCAGTTTGTACTCCAACATCTGAGCACACGCCAGCAGCAGTTGATTGGCAAAGGAACACGTCACAGCGCCACAAACACCGCAACAGACGCGCGATTTGCACGGCGGTAACATGGGCGATGAGTAAGATCGTGCTTCGCTCGTTTGGACTTAGACTAGCCTTAGACTCGTGAACTTAGCGTTGTACGAATCACCTTATAAACACTAGCGATTGCGCGTTTCGTGAGATTGTTGGTCTACCAAATCTACGTCACTCGTTGAACTCTCGGCGCAGAAGAGAGTACTTTGGAGCGCACTAATTGCGCGGTCACAGCAGTTCCGGCTGGACTTCCCTCGATAGCGACCCGTTGTGATAGCCTCGGCGAAGGGATGGTGCCATGCATCAGGTCATTCTTGGGCTTGTCCTCTTATCGTTACGGGTATCCTGGGGCAGATAGATGATCATTCTGCTATTCGGAGCGACGGGTCCGGCGGGTGGGGGCGTGCTGGATGCTTGCCTTGCCGCCCCCTACTCGACGAAGCCCTATTCCGCTCTGACTTCCTCTCCACGTGGTAGCGCCCGCGTCCTTGCCGGCTCTTCGGCTGCCAACTTGACGATCTCATCCCCTCCCGTGCGGCCTGCCGGCACGAAACGGATTAAGCACCGCGACGTCGAAATGTGCGAAATCGCGCTCGTTTCGAGAGGCCACCGTCAGCCCGTGTACCCGCGCCGTCGCCGCAATCATCGCGTCTTCCGCAAGCGCCTCCGAGCGGCCATGCATCAGCCGCGCGTATTCCCGGAAGCACGCCGAATCCATCGCTAGGACCTGCGAGGCCCGTTCCAACTGGCCGGCCCACGCTTCGATTTCATTCGCCTTTGCCGGGTCCTGTTGCCGGGTGATCTCCACGCCCTTTTGGATTTCTCCAAACGTCACGGCGGAGAAAAACACTTGCCCCAATTCCAGGCTTTGCAGCCAGGCAAGCGCACCCCCGTGCGGCTTCCGCTTGCGCATCTCAGATACGACGTTCGTGTCGATCAGATAGCGAATCACCTGAACACCGGAGCCTTGCGGGATTTCCCTTCGCCACGCTTCGCAAGGGGAATCTCGAATCGTGGACCCTCGCCGAGGAGGACTTCCTTCCAGGTCAGTCGCTTTTCTTCCTTAAGTTTCTTCCATTCATCCACGGAAACGACGACCGCCGCTTCGATTCCTCGACGCGTAACCACTTGAGGGCCTTTTTCGAGGGTGTCGTCAATCAGTTCGCTGAATCGCGCTTTCGCGTCCTGCAATTGCCATTTGCCCATGGCCCCTCCTAAGCCTCCATTGTATGACTAGTCAGATGACCAGTCAACACGTTACTGTTCTCCCGCACGCCCACCCTGTCGTGTAAACTCATCATCCATGAAAATCCTCCTCTTCGGCGCAACCGGTTCCGCAGGCGCAGCCGTCCTCGACGCCTGCCTCGCCGCCTCCATCGTCGACGAGGTCCGCGCCATCACCCGCCGCCCGCTCATGCACACCAGTTCCAAGCTGCGCACCTTCGTTCACAAGGATTTTGCGAATTACGCCACGGTCGAGGAAGCCTTCCGCGGCATGGATGCTTGCCTGTTCTGTCTGGGCGTTTCCGCCACCCAAGTGTCCAGAGAGGAGTACCGCAAGATTACTTACTCCTACACGCTGGCGGCGGCCCAAATGTTCAAATCGAAAAGCCCCGGCGCGGCCTTTCACTACATCAGCGGGCAGGGAACTAAGCCCAGCAGCCGCATGTTCTGGTCACGCGTGAAGGCGCAAACCGAACACGACCTCATCGAACTCGTGGACGCCGATTGCTGGCGTCCCGCCTTCATTGACGCCACGCCCTCTCCCAGCCTCCCCAAATTCTACAAAGTATTCTTCCCCCTCTTCCGCGTCCTAAAGCCCTTCCCCAGCCTCTACGTCTCCGGCACCGACCTGGGCCGCGCCATGCTCCAAGCCACACACGAAAATCTCCGCAAACGCATCATCGAAAACAAAGAAATCCGCCAACTCGCCTCCCGCTTTACGCCGTAGCCTTTTGCAGTGCACTTGTGCCAGCGCGCACACCGCAGGTGTCATCCTGAGCGCGCAGTCTGCGCGAAGGACCTCAACCATAAATTTGTCGCGAAATATTTCCGTCGACCGCGATCCGCCAGCGGGATCCCTACACCCACCCGCGCTTCGTATACTCCGCCGTGGCGATCACCAGCGCCTCTTCGACTTCGCGCTTCAGGACATCGTCCAGCATCTTCACATGGAAACATGACTTGCCCTTCAACAGTTTCTTCAGGTTTGGCAGCTTATCTTTTGCCGCAGGGTTCATGTATATGCACATCACGTAAAGCCCTACGTATCCCTTCTGCAAAATCGCCGCCGCCAATTGAATTGGCACCGGCTTTCCCCCATACGACCCCGGCACCACCACGGGCTTGGGCACCGTGATCTGAAACGCCTTCTTATTCGTGACCACCAGGGGCACCCTCGTGCTGAATGGAGGCACATGCCGCTTGAGGATCGTCACCAGTTCCTCGAATACGGGATCGAGTGAATCCTCAGCCCTCTTCGGTTTTGCCTTCGCCGTTGCTTTTGCCGGTTTTGCCTTCGACGTTTTAGCCATGGCGCGGAATCCTACCCCATCTCCGCACTAATCTTCAACCACCATGTAGCGCAGGGTGAGTCCGCACTTGCCCGCCGCCTCTTGGCGGGAGCCCTGCGGCTTTTCTCTTGGGTTGGCTTGGGTCTTCTTGCTGTTGTAGGGCCCGCCTTCTCAGGCGGGCCGCAACCTACACCACACCATATGACGCTCTTGGATTACCTACCCCCCATCGCCTCAATCACCGCGTCCGCAAACTCTTTCGTCCCCGCCGTTCCGCCCACATCCTTCGTAACGTGCTTCCCCTCTTTGTACACTTTCACCAGCGCCGCTTCGATCCGTTCCGCCGCGGCCCGCTCACCCAAATGCTCGAGCATCAGAATCGAGCTCATCAGCAGCGCCGTAGGATTCGCCAGACCCTTGCCCGCAATGTCCGGCGCCGTGCCATGCACCGCCTCGAAAATCGCGCATTCATCCCCGATGTTTCCGCTGGGCACCACGCCCAATCCACCTACCAACCCCGCCGCCAGGTCGCTCATGACGTCGCCATACAGATTGGGCAGCAGCAAAATGTCAAACTGCGCGGGATTCATAACAATCTGCATGCACGCATTGTCCACAATCAATTCTTTGTACTCGATGTCCTTGAACTGTTCCGCCACCGCGCGCACCGACCGCAAAAACAGTCCATCGCCCAGCTTCATGATGTTGGCTTTGTGAATGGCGTGAATCTTCTTCCGCCCGTGCTTCCGCGCATACTCAAACGCAAACCGCGCAATCCGCGTCGAAGCCTTCTCCGTGATGATCTTCAGGCTCTCCACCACGCCCGGCACCACCTCATGTTCCAGCCCCGAGTACAAATCCTCGGTGTTCTCCCGCACAATCACCACGTCCACGCCGTCAAAATGCGATTTCACTCCCGGCAGGTTCTTCACCGGACGCAAATTGGCGTACAAATCCAGGCTCTTGCGCAGCGCCACGTTCACGCTCCGCGCGCCCCCGGCAATCGCCGTAGCCATCGGCCCCTTCAGCGCCACGCGATTCCGCCGCACAGACTCGATCGCCGCCGTGTTCAACACTTCCGCGCCAGTCGTCCCTTTGTCGGTATTCTCCGCGCGCGCCCCCAACTCTTCCCACTCAATCTGCACTTCCGAAGCGTCCAGAATCCGTCGCACAGCCGCCGAAACCTCCGGCCCAATCCCTTCTCCCGGCAACAAGGTAACTTTATGTTTCATGATGCATCTATTTTACTGTAGCTCAGGCCTTCAGGCCTGAGGCTTTTTCCTGGGTTGCGTGACGCAGCTTCGTTTAGGTAGTGAATCGCCTATTCAGTGCCTTTGCTTCCTGATATCTGATCGCTGATATCTGATATCAGTCCCTGCGCTGATATCTGATATCCCTCTCGCAGCAGGGAATTGCGCCATACGCACACTCACTTCACGCCAACGCGCCCTATGCTATACTGAGAAAGTACATTTCCCCGCGGAGGATTCCGCGACCGGAGGCCAAGAGAAATTATGATCAACCTGACACCCGTTGCCGCCATCAAGGTCAAGGAAATCATGAGCATGCAGAACCCTGTGCCCACGGCTCTTCGTGTTGCCGTTGTCGGTGGAGGCTGCTCCGGTTTCCAGTACCACATGGCGTTTGAGAATCAGACCAATGAGACCGACGAAGTCCTCGATTTCGACGGACTCAAGGTTGCCGTGGACCAGATGAGCTCCATGTACCTCGACGGCGTCGAGATTGATTACATCGAAACGCTCGAAGGCGCCGGCTTCAAGTTCAACAACCCCAACGTCAAGAGCACCTGCGGCTGCGGCAGCTCCTTCAGCGTCTAAACACCCAACCGCCGCTACGACTTCCCGGACTCCTGGACTTGCTCAAGGAGTCCCTTTCATTTTCTCTCCCAATAATCCGCCATCCGGTATACCCTAGCGCCTCCCTCCCGGCATCCAACCCGGGTCAGTAATCTGTCCATGGAGGGAGCGCGATGGATGCAAAACAAGTAGTTCTAATCACCGGTTCGAGCACCGGCTTCGGCAGGTTGATGGCAGAGACTCTGGCGCGCCACGGCCATACGGTCTTCGCCACGATGCGCGATCCCGGGGGACGCAACGCCAAAAACTCCGCGGAAATCCGCGCCCTTGCCAAAAGGGAATCGCTGCCCCTGCACGTCTTGGAATTGGATGTCACCGATGACGCCTCCGTGGAGCGCGCCGTGCTCTCCGCCGTCGAGCAAACCGGTTGCATTGATGTAGCCATCAACAACGCAGGCTATGGCCTTGTCGGCTTGACGGAGGCCGTCACCGTCGAACAAGCCCAACGGATCATGGACACAAATTTCTTCGGCTCTGTTCGCGTGAACCGTGCCGTGCTCCCTTATATGCGTCGTCAGCGCAGCGGCCTGTTGCTCCACATCAGCAGTGGCGCAGGCCGTGTGGTTGTTCCCTCCTTCGGTTTCTACTGTGCCAGCAAATTCGCCATGGAAGCCCTGGCAGAGACTTACCACTACGAATTAGCGTCCCAGGGAATTGAATCTGCGATTGTCGAGCCGGGTGCCTATCAAACGCCCGTTTTCGGCAACATCGTGATGGCCGCCGACCAGGCCCGCACGGAGACCTACGGTGTCGCCAATCAAATCGCACCCAAGGTCAATGCCGCGCTCACGGCCGCGGCCGGGAATCCCCAGGAACTAGCCGACGCAGTGCTGCAAATTGTGGAAACTCCCGCTGGCCAGAGGAAGTTGCGCTATCGCGTGAGCGCTGCAAGCCTCGGCGTCGACGAAATCAACGCCCTCTCCGAAAGCGTGCAAACCCGTATGCTCGAATTGTTCGGCCTGACCGCGAATACGGCTTTCGTCCAGCGCAGTGCCGCTGGCGCATCCTAGTCCTCAGGATCGGGCCGAGTATCATGCGGCAGCCTTTTGTTTTGCCCTCGGCGCTCCCCACTTGTACAATAACAGGATTCCCGATGACCATGATTGGAAGCGCTCGCCAGTATCCTTCCTTGACCATGCCTCGTCCAAACGACAAGCATAGGATCATCGAACACTATGACCTCGTCAGCCCTTACTATCGCTCCCTCTGGGGAGAGCACCTGCACCATGGCTACTGGATTCGTGGCGATGAATCGAAGGAACAAGCACAACTTCAACTGATCGAGCATCTCGCCCAGTTGGCCGGCGTAAAGCCCGGCTCGGAAATTCTTGACATCGGCTGCGGCTTTGGCGCCAGCAGTCTCTACCTGGCGCGGAACTTCAACGCCTCGGTCACAGGCATAAACACCTCTTCCGTGCAGATCCAAATGGCCGTCCAAGCGGCGCTAAACGAGAAGCTCGATGCCAAGTTCATCCTGATGGACGCCCAGGCAATGAGCTTCCAGAAACAATTCGACCTTCTCTGGTCCGTCGAGTCCATCTCTCACTATGAACACCGCGAAGAGTTCTTTGCGACCGCCGCGAAACTCCTGAAACCTGGCGGCCTTTTTGCCCTCACAGACTGGTTCAAAAAAGACCATCTCACCCCGGAAGAAACTTCGAAATTTATTGCCCCCATCGAGAAGGGCATGATGGTGGAACTCCAGGTCATGGACGAGTACGAGCGCCTCCTGACCTCGCACGGCCTGCAAATCATGCACCGCGAAGTGCTGAATCCGAATTGCGCCAAAACCTGGGACCTCGGCCTCGACATCATTCGCGACAAAGCATTTTGGGAGCTCGCCGCGAAGCACGGCAGCCAGTTCATCTCGTACCTCAAGGCTTTCCGCGCCATGCGTGCCGGCTTTGCTTCCGGCAACTTTGTCTATGGTCTCCTGATTGTCCGCGCCGCTTCCGATTTATCTCCGTCCCCAACTGTTTGATCTGCCCGCGGCAATCCGCATCTAACGCCCTCCGCCCAGCTTTGTGCGAGAATGAAGCCTGGAAGGAGCGCCCCCGTGAGCGAAACCTCCCTTCATATCAATGGTCGCGAATATCAAATCACAGCGGACCCGCAGACATCTCTCCTCGCGGTCCTCAGGGAATTTCTCGATCTAACCGGAAGCAAATATGGTTGCGGCGAAGGCCAATGCGGCGCTTGCACCGTGCTGATTGACGGCAAGGCACGCCGCTCCTGCCTGCTTCCGCTTTCGGCAGCCGAGGGAAAGCAAATCACCACCATCGAAGGCCTGGCCAAAGGGGATCAACTCCACCCCGTGCAACAAGCCTTTCTCGATGAAGGCGCGATGCAGTGCGCCTACTGCACTTCGGGCATGATCATCTCCGCGGTATCTCTGTTGAATGCCAACCGCAACCCGTCGGATGCAGAGATTCTCACTGCCATGCACGGAAACATCTGCCGCTGCGGCACTCACCCGCGCATTGTCGCGGCCATCCATAAAGCCGCCGGCGTTTTGCAAGGGAGGCAGTCATGACTCCCGATCACGAAGTACTTTTCACCATTGAGCCGGAACGCTACGAGTTAACGGCTCCTCCCTCCTACATTTTTCAGAGCGGCCGCCGCGACTTCTTCAAAATCCTGGGCGCGGGACTCTTCATTGCCTGCGCCATCTCGAAAGCCGAAGCGCTTCAGGAATCGGGCGGCAGGCGAAATCCGGAAGATTCTCTGCCACAAGAAATCAGCGCCTGGCTGCACATCGGCGAAGACGGCACAATCACCGCCTTCACCGGCAAAGTGGAAGTGGGACAAAACATTCGCACCTCGCTCACGCAAGCCGTCGCGGAAGAGCTCAAAGCCCCGCCTGAATCGATTCGCATGGTGATGGGCGACACCCAATTAGTGCCCTTCGATATGGGTACCTTCGGCAGTCGCACCACTCCCACCATGAATTTGCGACTCCGCCGCGTTTCTTCTGCGGCTCGCGGCGTCCTTCTCGGCATGGCCGCAAAACAATGGAACGTTTCGCCATCGCAACTGAAGGCCGAAGCCGGCAAAATTCTTGACACTCAGGCAAATCGCTCCCTCTCCTACGCCCAACTCGTCAAAGGCCAGCAAATCGCTCAAGTCATTCCCGCCGAAGATCCCTTGATCCCCCCGCGTGATTGGACCGTCGCAGGCCAATCGTTGCCGAAAGTGGACGGCCGCGATTTCGTCACCGGCAAGCACCGCTTTCCCTCTGACCAAAAGCTTCCAGAAATGTTCTACGGAAAAGTCGTGCGCCCCACCGCATTCAACGCCACGCTGGTGTCCGTGGACACGAAAGAAGCGGAGAAACTCCCCGGGGTCACCGTCGTACACGACGCCAATTTCGTGGGCGTGGTGGCGCCAGACTCCGCCACGGCTGCCAAGGCGGCGTCCCTCGTGCGAGCGGAATGGAAAGCCGAGCCGCAGCCTTCCAGCAAAGAACTCTTTGAATATCTGAAGAAAAACGCCTCACCTCGCGGGGAGCGCAACGACAATTCGCGCGCCGAGAGCGGCAATCTGGATGCCGCCTTCGCTTCCTCCACTCATACGTTGCAGCAGGCGTACAACATCAACTACATCGCCCACGCTCCCCTCGAACCCCGCGCTGCCCTCGCCCAATGGAGTGACGATCAGTTGACCGTCTGGACTGGCACGCAGCGTCCCTTTGGTGTTCGCAGCGAACTTGCGGAAGCCTTCCATTTACCCGAAGACAAGATTCATGTGCTGATGCCGGACGCGGGAGCCGGCTATGGCGGCAAACACTCCGGCGAATGCGCGGTCGAAGCCGCGCGCCTGGCACGCGCTGCCAAACGTCCGGTAAAGCTGGTCTGGACGCGCGAAGAAGAGTTCACCTGGGCCTATTTTCGCCCCGCCGGAGTCATCGAGGTTCGCAGCGCCGCGGCCGACGACGGCAAAATCACCGCTTGGGAGTTCCACAACTACAATTCCGGCTCCGCGGGCATTCGCACCTTCTACAACGTTCCCAACCAGCGTATCGAGTTTCACGAGGTGGACTCCCCGCTCCGCCAGGGCTCCTATCGGGCGCTCGCCTCCTCCGCCAATCATTTCGCCCGCGAAGTCCACATGGATGAAATCGCTCACTCCCTCAAAATGGATCCGTTGGAGTTTCGCCTGAAGAATCTGAAAGAGGAGCGCCTGCGCGCGGTCTTTGAAGAAGGCGCAAAAAAGTTTGCCTGGAGCGGAACAAAAGTCGCGGACCACGGCTTTGGCATGGGCGGCGGCTACGAAAAGCTGGGCTACGTTGCTACATTTGTGGAAGTCGCCGTGAACCGCAGCACCGGCGAAATCAACCTCGTGCGCATCCTCGCCGCCTTCGACTGCGGCGCCATCGTCAATCCAGACGGCCTGCGCAATCAGATCATCGGCGCCAATATCATGGGCATTGGTGGCGCGCTGTTCGAAGCCATCGAATTTGAAAATGGCCGCATCCTCAATAATCTATTCTCGAAATACCGCGTGCCCCGTTTCCAAGATGTCCCTCCCATGGAGGCGCTCCTGATTGACCGCAAAGATCAGCCGCCGGTGGGAGCCGGAGAAGCGCCGATTATCGGTCTGGCTCCGGCCATCAGCAATGCCGTCTTCGATGCAACAGGAATACGCTTGCGCTCGATGCCCATGGGGCCACTCCTCGCTCCCCACGGATTGCGTTTTTCCTGAACAACGCGGCGCGGTTCTGTCTTCATAGGCCTGCGTGCCGCTTGCGTTATCCCGTTCTTTGTTTCCCGGTCGCTGATCGCTGGTCGCCGATATTCTCGCCTCACGCCATTAGTTTCTTCGCCAATCTTCACCTCTCGAATCCTGCTTGTCTTGCTATTACTTGCAAGAGGTATAATCGCGCCTGCCATGGCCATCCTCACGGGCACTCGCTTTGGCTCCTACGAAATCCTCTCCCTCATCGGCGTTGGGGGCATGGGAGAGGTCTATCGCGCGCGCGACACGCAGCTCAACCGTGATGTTGCCGTAAAAGTGCTGCTGAATCTCTCCACTGACCCGCAGCGCTTGCAACGCTTTGAACAGGAAGCTCGCTCCGCCGCCGCTCTGAATCATCCAAACATTCTGGCTGTGTACCACATGGGCCGCTACGAGGGCGCGCCCTATCTCGTCTCGGAGCTGCTCTCCGGCGAAAATCTCCGCCAGACCGTGAAACGCGGCCCCTTGCCCATCCGCAAAGTGATTGACTACGGCGTGCAGATCGCCCATGGCTTGCAAGCCGCTCATGATCGCGGCATCGTCCATCGCGACCTCAAGCCTGAAAATCTTTTTCTTACCAAAGAGGGGCGCGTCAAAATCCTTGACTTCGGATTGGCCAAGCTCACCCAGCCTCTGCAGACTTCCGAGTACGGCCCGGTTACCGTTGGCGGCGTCACGGAGCCCGGCGTGGTCATGGGCACTGTCGGCTATATGTCCCCAGAGCAGGTCCGCGGTGAGAGCACCGATCATCGCACGGACATTTTTGCATTCGGCGCCGTCCTCTATGAAATGCTGACGGGCAAGCGCGCTTTTCAGAAGGCCACCGCCACGGAAACCATGACGGCGATTCTCCGCGAAGATCCCCCCAACATTCTCGATCTCGTTCCAACTCTTCCCGCTGGCCTGCAACGCATCGTGCACCGTTGCCTCGACAAAGGCCCTGAGCAGCGCTTCCAATCCGCCGCCGATCTTGCCTTCGCTCTCGAATCCGCCGCGGATATTTCCCTCAGCGGCCAACGCTCCGCTCTCGCCGCCCCGCCACCCGCCAGAAGAAAAGCGCTGCCTATTTTCGTTTTCCTGTTCGTTGTTGCTGTGCCACTAGCTGTAGTTCTCCAGTGGCCCAAAATACGTCCGCATCTTCCAATTGCGCCTCCCAAATCGCCAGAGGTCTCGCAGGCTGCCGCTGTCCCGGCCAAGGATGCAAAACCGGTAGCCAGCCCATCCGCCACTCCTCACGAACTCACCATCGTGGATTCCGCGGCCTACTCCTGGTTTGACCCCGCCACCAAGCAGCCTGCGGTCTGGTACGCCGCCATCGCCGATGGCTCGTACCGCTTTTTCGATGGCCCAGGCGTTGATCCGAAATCCGGGCAAAACTTAATCCCCGTTACCCCGGAGTTCGTCGCCCATCTCCGCGCGCAGAATGCGCCTCCCCAGCCGTCCGCGCAAAAACGCAAACCGGCAGCCGTCGACGCCTCAAACGTTCAAAACCAACCGGAAACCGATTCTGCCGCGGACCGCCTTCGCGAAGACGCCCGGCTCGAATCCCTGGCCCAGGAGGCGCAACAAGCTCTGAATGACGGCGACTATGGCACGGCAATCGATTTTTGCACCAAGGTCCTCAGCGCCAACGCGGGCAGCCAGCCCTGCACCGCCATTCGTCAACATGCTTCCATCAAGCTGGCCGAACAATTTGTCGAAGAGGGAACTGCGCATTGGGAGAAGGGCGAGTTTGACCAGGCGCTCCACAGCGCCGAAAAAGCCCTCGAGCTCGATCCCGCGAACCAGCGCGCCACAAAGTTAAAGCAACTGGCGCTGCACATGAAAGCGCAAACCGCAAAGTAGCGCAAGCGCCGGAGGCGCGGCACAAGTTAGCCCAGGGCGTCAGCCCTGGGTCGGAAGGGCATAAAAAAGTCCAGCGCCGTAGGCGCGACACTCCTGGAATCTCAATCTCTTTGCAAGGATTTCAACAGGGCCGCGATGCTCCAAAAAATAATGCGCTCATCTTCATAATCGGTACAGCTTACTTTTGTCCGCAAGGGAAGTCTCGCCACCTGTTCCAAGTCTGACCTCACTGCCAGTTGTTTGCCTCATCCGCGGCTCTTATCCTTACACTGGCCACAAGAATTCGAGCGGCGGACATTAGGCCCCTTCCCCCCTCCCGCGCCGCTCAAACTTCGCTCCAGAAAAGATCACGAAGGATTGCTCGCTCATGAATAAAACGCTATTGGTGTGTCTGTCAGTCGGATTATTTTTTGTGGGAGCCCTGTTCATAGTCAAACCGGCTCAAGCTGGGGCCGCAGTTGGAGTGGCTCCCTCCTCGCTAAGTTTCGGCTCCGTCGCGGTAAACACAAAAAGCGCGGCCGTCACTGTTGTGGTTACAAACGAGGCACGACATACCGTTTCGCTCGCAGGGGTGTCGAGCAGTCTTTCGCAATTTATTGTCACCGGCCCGGCGTTGCCCATCACACTGAGTGCACATGCCAGCGCCTCGTTCCAGGTGGTGTTTGCGCCAAACGGCGCGCAGAGTTTCAGCGGCAAAATCGTCGTCACCATCATCCGTCAGGACGGCGACACTTCTACGGATTCCATTACAGCCACGGGAACGGGCACGTCGCCGGCGCCTGCGCAAACCTATTTGCTTTCCGCCAATAACGCCAGCCTGAGCTTCGGCAATGCCCTGGTGGGAAGTTCCGGTTCTCAATCAGTTGCACTGACGAATGGCGGAACAGGCAGCGTCACGATTTCTCAGGCCGCCATCTCCGGCGCAGGCTTCTCCTTCAGCGGTTGCTCCGGAGCGGTCACTCTTCCAGCGGGTCAGAGCTTGGCGCTTACTGTGAATTTTGCTCCGGCCTCTGCGGGAAGCGCGACAGGAAGCCTAAGCGTCATCAGCACCGCGACCAACTCACCCGCCACGATTTCTCTCACCGGCACCGGCGTTCAGCCGCAAATCGTTGTTTCCCCCTCCAGCCCAGGCTTTGGCAGCCTCGCCGTTGGTAAAAGTACTACCCAGGTCGTCACGATCGAAAACCCTGGCACGGCGACGCTCACCGTCACTCAAGCAACGCTGGCCGCGCCTGGTTTCAGTATTGCCGGTCTGACTCTGCCGCTCTCGATTGCACCGGGAGCTTCCTCTACTTTCACGCTCGGATTTGCGCCCGCCTCCGCCGGTACTTTATCCGGCACTCTCACGCTGGTAAGTAACGCTCCCAACTCACCGCTGGTCGTTTCTCTAACCGGCACAGGTGTAGCGCAGACGCTTCAACTCTCCGTAGCTCCGTCCTCGCTGACTTTCGGAAACATCGCCACTGGCACCAGCACGACGCAAACTGTAACCCTGGCCAACACGGGCACCACCAGCGTATCCGTTTCCCAGATCTCCGAAACCGGCGCGGGATTCACGGCCACCGGTTTCACACTCCCGCTCACTCTTGCCTCCGGCGCATCCACTTCCTTCACTGTGACCTTTGATCCGACCACCACCGGAAGTCTCTCCGGCAGCGTCACCATTACCAGCACCGCGGCCAATTCTCCCGCAACGATTCCCCTCGCCGGCACTGGCGTTCAGCCGCAAATCTCTGTGATTCCCGCCAGCGTCAGCTTCAGCAACGTCACCGTCGGCGCGACCAACACTCAGTCTGTCACCATTCAAAATACCGGTACGTCGAACTTGACGGTAAATCAAGGAACCCTCGCCGGCACCGGGTTCACGTTGACCGGTCTTGCCGTTCCGCTCTCTGTCGCCCCAGGCACTTCTTTTGTCTTCACCATCGGGTTCACGCCCGCCTCCGCCAGTAGCTTTTCCGGCAGCCTCACGCTGGTGAACAACTCACCCACCTCACCCCTCGTTGTTGCCCTGGCTGGCACGGCAGTCTCGCCGATCTTCCAAATCACGCCCACTCCGTCCTCGTTGAGTTTCGGCAGTATCACCACCGGCACCAGCACAACGCAAAATGTAACTCTGGCAAACACAGGCAACGCCAGCGTGACCATTTCGCAAATCACGGAAACTGGTGCGGGTTTCGCCCTGTCGGGTTGCGCGCTCCCCCTCACTCTTGCCGCCGGGCAATCCACCTCCTTCAACGTTACGTTTGATCCCACTGCCACCGGCAACCTTTCCGGCAGCGTCACCGTCGCCAGCAATGCCGCAAATTCTCCCCAGGTTATTTCTCTCACGGGAGCAGGTACTGCGGCTGTTACGTATTTGGTAGATTTGACTTGGACACCCAGTTCCTCATCCTATTCCGGTTTCAACATTTACCGCGGTTCCCAGTCCGGCGGCCCGTACACCAAGGTGAACCCCAGCTTGATTCCCTCTGCCTCCTACACCGACTCCAGCGTAGCTGCCGGTGATACTTACTATTACGTTGCGACCGAAGTGGATACCACCGGAATGGAAAGCGCCTACTCCAGCCCAGTCTCCGCCGTTATTCCTTAGCCCAGCAGTCAATCCGACGTGCATCCGACGTTGCCTGCCTGTCTTCCCTCCCAAAGACAGGCAGGCCGCATTTCATGCAATCTCGGCCCGCCTGGCATCCCCTCCATTTGCATTCTCTCCACGCCCCACTTATCCTAATCTTCAACCCGCATGAGAATAGCCCTCGCCCAATTCAACCCCACGGTCGGCGATTTCGATGGCAACTCCTCACGCATCCTGACCCTCGCTGCGGAAGCCCAGCGACGCGGCGCCGATCTGGCCGTTTTCTCCGAACTCTGTATCTGCGGCTATCTCCCGCTCGATCTTCTCGAGCGCCCCGCCTTCATCCAGCGCAATCATGACGCCCTGCACGAACTCGCCGCGCGGCTTCCGCTCCCCTCCATCGTCGGCTATGCAGGCCACATTGAACACCCTAGGGCAGGGAAGTCCATCGCCAATAAAGCCGCCCTCATCCACGAAGGCCGCGTCGTCTTCGAACAAAGTAAAATGCTTCTCCCCACCTACGATGTCTTCGACGAGTCCCGCTACTTCCAGCCCGGTGATAAGCAATACGTCTACGGCCTGTGCCGCGAACAGCTCGGCATCACCGTCTGCGAAGACGTCTGGAACGACAAAACTTTCTGGAGCCAGCCGCTCTACGTCCGCGACCCCGTCACCGAACTCGTCTCCCAAGGCAGCAGCGTCCTCATCAATCTCTCTGCTTCCCCCTATACCATTGACAAACGTTTCCTCCGCGTGGATATGCTCCGCTCCATGGCCATCCGCCACCAGCGCCCCGTGATTTATGTCAACCAGGTTGGCGGCGACGATTCCTTGATCTTTGATGGCGCCAGCATGGCCCTCAACCCCAGCGGGGAAGTAGCCGCCCAGGCAAAAGCCTTTCAGGAAGACCTAGTCCTCTTCGACACCGTCACCGGCAAGGGCGACCTCCACGAGCAGCCCGCCACGGAGATTGCCTACGCCCACCAAGCCCTCGTTCTCGGCACCCGCGACTACGTCTGCAAATGCCGCTTCTCCAAAGCCATCGTTGGCCTCAGTGGCGGCGTCGATTCGGCAGTCGTCGCCTCCATCGCCGTCGAAGCCCTGGGCGCCTCCAACGTCCTCGGCGTCTCCATGCCCGGCCCATTCTCCTCGGCAGGCAGCAAGACCGACGCGAAGTCCCTCGCACAGAACCTCGGCATCGACTTTCTGACGTTACCCATCGCCGACGTCTTCGACTCCTACAACCACGCCCTCGCCACAGCTTTCGGCAACCGCCCTCAAGACGCCACCGAGGAAAACATCCAGGCGCGCATCCGCGGCAACTACCTGATGGCCCTTTCCAATAAGTTCGGCTCCATGGTCCTCAGCACGGGAAATAAATCGGAAAATGCTGTCGGCTACTGCACGCTCTACGGCGATATGGCCGGCGGTCTGGCTGTCATCTCCGATGTGCCGAAAATGATGGTCTACGCCATCGCCAAGCATATCAATCGCGAAAGGGAAGTGATCCCCCGCTCAACCCTCGAAAAGCCTCCTTCCGCCGAGTTGCGCCCCGACCAGAAAGACACGGATTCCCTGCCGCCCTACGAGGTGCTGGACCCCATCCTGAAGGCCTATATCGAGGAAGTGAAAACGCCGGAAGAGATTGCCGCCGAATTTGGGTATGATTTAAAGCTCGTTCGCGATATCGCCTTGCGCGTCGATCGCAATGAGTACAAGCGCAAGCAGGCCGCCCCGGGGTTGAAGATCACCTCGCGCGCCTTCGGTTTTGGTCGGCCGTTTCCCATTGCGCAGCGCTTCATCCCTTGAACTGGAACGCCAATATGACGAGGACTCGCGTGAAAAACACTCTCAAACCTACACTCCTTGTGCTTTCCTTGCTCGCCGTGGCCACCGCCATGGCCCAGGAGCCCGTGACTTCCGTCGCCGCCGCAGCGACTCCTCAGAAAAAGGTTGAAGCCTTCCTTCGCTATTATTTCGCCCTCGGCCCGGACGTCCAGGTCGTCGTAGGCGCTCCCACGGAACTAGGCACCTCAAGCCTCCTCGAACTCCCCATCGAGGTCAAGTCTCCTGAAGGCGCGGACAAATTGAAAATGTACTTAACTAAGGATGGCCGTTACCTGATGCGCGGGGATCTCACAGATCTCACCACCGACCCCCTCGCCGAAAACAGGACCAAGATGCAGCTCGCCAACGCTCCCAGCCTAGGAGACCCCAAAGCTCCCATCACCCTCGTGGAGTATTCCGACTTCGAATGTCCTGTCTGCCGCGGCCTCCACGACGCCCTCCGCGGCCTACTTGCCAGCAACCCCCAGGTCAAGGTCATCTTCAAGGACTTTCCCCTCGACACAATCCATCCCTGGGCCCGAACCGCCGCCCTTGCCGGGCGCTGCGCCTATCAACAGGACCCCAAAGCCTTCTGGAAGGTCTACGACCTCATCTACGACAACCAGGACCTCATCTCCGCCTCCAACGCCTGGGACAAAATGTTGGACTTCGCTGCGCGCACCGGACTCAATGCCGACACCTTTAAGTCCTGCATGGCGGGCCCACAAGCCGCCGCCGAAGTGGACGCAAGCTTTGCCAATGGCACCTTGCTTGAAGTCCACAGCACCCCAACCGTCTTTGTTAACGGGCGCCGCCTGGTCACCGCCGATCCCCACGCCATCCAGCAATACATTGATTTCGAACTAGCCCAACGCAAATCCACAAAAACCCCACCAAAGAAGTAGCACTTGGAGTGCGGCGGCTTGCCACCGCTTTCACAACGCATGAAGCTCCACCAGAGTGTAATTCTCTGAAAGCTCTGCCCTTCGCTAATCGGATTTGCATTGGGTGAAGATGAGCCTCAGCAGGGAGGTACTTAATCAGCGGGTGGCGGGCATGCGGGGCAACAGCACAGGATTAGGATACGCCCACTTCGTAGTTAACATAATATCTGTTATAGGACTCACTGTCAAGCCTTTTCTTCACCCTTTCCCCTCTTTCTGTGGATATCTACCCCTTCCTCTTCGTACTTCCCCGGCTGGCGCGGGGGGTGCGCCAGCCGGGCCACTGCTAGGGCGGAGGGTTTCACTGAGGCTATGGGGTGAGTTCAAACACGCGTTGACCAAACTGCTGCGCCAATCCGATTCACTAATTCGGCGTGTAATGTCGTTTACTGTAGCTCACCCC